>Ga0228711_1003203_pt1 | contig 25406 bp, 10 predicted proteins | sample MedpolnodulmetaG_2_FD_177996 | JGI IMG/M metagenome (GOLD analysis project Ga0228711, IMG submission 177996) | Root nodule microbial communities from Medicago polymorpha collected in Santa Monica, California, United States - brown nodules | ecosystem: Host-associated > Plants > Roots > Nodule... | reverse complement strand
ATCAAATAGAGCCAAAGCCATGAATGAGAGAGCTTATAAGAATAAATTACTATTATTTTGTTACAAAAAAAAAGAAGGGACTTACATGGTGTTACCAATATTATTTATCAGACAAGCACAAGGACTCAGTAAGGTCAACAATAACACATGTATTATCTTCTCCCAACTTATGATCAAATTTTCCAGATTCTATAAGCTCCAAATCCTCCAAAAGTATCACATAATGCTCATGAACCTCCCCTGCACTCTTTTCACCTCCAACCATAGCTGCAACCATCTCCCACCTTTCTGGATGACTCTCATCTACTAAAGCTAAAGCTAGCTCAAATAATTTGTTCTCCTTCCAACTCCACCCACATAACCCCTTTAGAATATCATCCATGTCACACCCTCACAATCCTTAGTGGATTGTAACTCTTTGAGATGATTGATCACAATTGAGTTACAAATTAACAATACTAACATTCGACCGTTTCAAAAAAATAAAGTTACATTACATTATGGTAATTTACTAATTTTGGACAATCTCATTGATTTGTATTCTCTTCAGTCTTCACTCATGTGATATTTGGGGTAGCCATGTACCTGCAAAAATTAAAAATCATCTTATCTTTGGCGTCACTAGAAGGGCCACATGAATGAGATATAATGAGATTAAATAAAAACTCAACTTATGATAATGATAGATTGATTATTTTGGGCCTAAAACAGTATACTGATAATATAATAAAATGGACAGTATCAAAACTGATGTACATGGCAATATCTATTTCTTGCAAGAATTAGTATCACAATTTTTTATTTCCAATTTAAGATATATTGATGTCATGTGGTCCTCGATGTTTTAAGCCAGCTTCATGTTGAAAATTTGTACATGAAATAAATGATATTTGGAACATGAAAGAAGTAAGGTCAGAAGTTGTCCGCAAATTATCTATCCATGTTTTTTTTTTCTTCCAAAATTTCAATTTTATATCTTGCACACGGATGGTATGTGAATCTAAATCTAGTGGTTAAGATTGAACAAAGTTTTATCTTTCTGAAGATTTGAAACAATTTGATGCCTCACCAACCGGAATTAGGTCACTTTCGAGGGGTGTAGGGTCTGATTAAAGGCTAAGATGCGGAAAGTAGATGGATGTAAACTAAGAACATAGGGACGTTAGAATGCAAATTAGTTTTTGTTTGGAGATTTATTAGGTTCATCAAGGTGTAGAGCTGATGATGAAACCAAGTCATCTTGAACATAGTTTGAAACTTGAATTGACAATTAATTCGTTGAACTTAAGGTTAAAATTAAATTTGTTAACTAATAGACGGTCTCATTTTGCTTTTGTTTGTTGTGGCCTCGCGTTTAAAAATGGAAATTGAGAAGCTACAATTTGTAGCTTTTACGTAGATGCACGTCTACTTTACTGGCCATCAAACATAAACAAACCCTCACTAAGTATATGCTTGATTTTGCGATGACGAAAGTTAAGTTTGATATAATTGATTATGATTAAAAGTGACTTGAACAAAGTTGATTTATGCTCAAATACATTAATATAAAGTTTGACTTGAATTATATATAGTTTGACTTGTTTGATTCAGCCGACTCCATTATATGTAATTCTATATTTTTCATAAATGTCTATATCATTTGTATATTTTGAATGACTTTTATTTTCATCTGATATTTATCTTTTCAAACAAAAAATTAATTTAAAAGGTTAAAGATCTAAAAAAAATTATATTGTTTTAACAAAAAAAGGGACTTTCAAATTAGGTTAATTAATCAAATGAACTGAACTAAGAGTTGAACCGAGTAGGTTGGAAACTTGAAACAGGTCAAGTTTGTGTTTATAAAGTTGTATTGAACTCGAATCTAGTTTTGAACTGAACCCATTCTTAACCACTCAATTCGAGGTGAGTTTGACTCAAATTATTTCTGGCATTACATACATGAACATGAGAAGAAAAAAACATTGATAGATAAGTAATTGTGCGTTTAACCATCACATTAGTGCTACCTAGTTAAGCTATATGGTTAATACCCATTACAAGTAAAACTTGACCGACGTACTAAGAAGGTGTTGCGAGAGTTGGTGTATCATGACTCTTCTATTTAAAAAGAACCTCAATGCAATTTTTGGAGTCCACCCATTTCGAAGATGGTACAACCTAGTATGAAGGAAAAAATGTATTTACCGCTGGCGATCCAAGGATTGGTCCCATAATGGATCCAAAATTCTCAAGTCGAGAATACCTTAGAGCTCATGATGGAGTCAAAGACCCTAATTACGGTGAGTTAGATATTAAAAATTGTGTATTGTAACTCTATAAGACATAAGTATAACTCATACGATAATTATGGTGAGTTAGATATTGCATCATCTCCAAGTTAGAGAGAGAATAGAGAGACCGATGATGACAGGGTCCTATAACTTAGCTTCTATGGGACCAAGGTTAAACTCAACTTATTTACAACAGTTTTTTAAAAACTAGACCGTATCGGCCGGTTGAACCGGGAACCGAAGGCATGACTAGTTTGGTATGTTTATTGGGTTGTTTGTGCAATTGAACCAGTCAAAACCGACGTAACTCAGTAAAAAATGATGACTTAGTTGATTTGACAAACCGGACGAGGTCAATAAACAATGTTTTTAATTCATATTATGAACTTTTTTTTTTTATTTGAGATCAGAGTACTAATATATATTATTTCCATATCATTTTATCTTCTTCAATTTCTCTATCAACTCCCAGGGCCAAACATAACCAAGAATATGAATATAATGATGAAAGAATCCATCTCATGCAAGGATGACAAACTCTTGAATTAACTTTTAAACTCTTGCGAGTTTACAAATTTAAGTCTCTTTTATTTCTCTGCTATGAATAGTTTACAAAGAATTTCAACCTCTCCACATTTTGTGGTATCACAATTAATGACTAATGTCCTTATTTCTCTTAATTTATCTATATTAGTCCTATACGAGTTTCTACTCGTTTTGGCATACCACATTGTGGTAATAATTCATGAAATTTAATTTCAACCTTTAGTGAATCCAAGATCAAAGGGTATACCAGTGGCAGGCAACCATACGCCACCTTCAATCCATTGACTAGCAGTATATTTAGTTGCATCAGCTTTGCTAAGAACACCTTTGCCCCACTTAACTCTTGCTTGAACATTTGAACCTGGTCCAGTGTTAGCATACTCAGCAAAGAAACATGTATCAAGGAATTGAGTCCCTGCCCATGGAAGAAATCCATCTGGTTGAATTAAATCACCAATGGTATTTTCCATAAATATTGCCCTTGAATATGCCTTCCATGGTCTTGCTAAAAACGATCTCACCTTCAATCTATCAGGTTGTAGTGCTGGCTCTGGCATGATCTCACAATTCTGAAGTACTACTCCTGTTGGCATGTTCTTTTGGACTGTTCCATCGGCTACAATTATGTTTTGTTGATTTGCCTCGGGTTTCCGAACTATTATCTTTGAGTTCTGTATTATTGTTGATGCGTAGCCGAAAATAAAATCCACTGTGCCTGAAATTTCGCAGTTTCTATAGAATTGACGGTGGGCGTGTGCGTACAATGTGTCTTGGTAACCTCGCATGGCGCAATCGTAGAAAGCTGATTTATCGCCTTGCACACGAAGTGCTACTGCTTGGTGTTTGTTTGCTCCGGCTGTGTTCTCAAATGTCATTGCCTTTGCAATGAAACCTTCCGCGACAGTAGCTACATAGACATCACATAAATTAACAAATTAATCTTGAGGCTTTGATCATAGTTGTAAATTGTCGCCTACAACAGCAATTACGAATATGGCCACAATATAAAGGTTTAATAGGCCTCCATAATGACATTGCACAATAGCAATTATATCATCAACCTGTACTTTACCCATATTTTACTGCAATATCAATATTTACAGCGCAATTACAGTTGAGACTGCAATTGCAATTTTGATCTGTAATTTTGAAATTCGATTATGAAGTTTTTTGAATCGGAGAACTATTAAATTTGTTTGCAAGAATTACCTAATCTAGATATATATTTTGATTATAACTATTATATAATCCATTTTGTTTAAATATATTGAGAAGGACTTACAGAATGTAGCAGTTTTTATAGTCTTCCAACCATCTACAAAATTCTTTTTACCAGTGATAATGGTCTTTGTAGGGCCATCGCCGTATATCAAAATATTCTTCTTAGTTTTGTCAATCTGAATATATTCGTCATAGACACCAGCCTTGACGTAGATGACATATCTACCTTGATGATTTTTGGGGTAAGAATTAATAGCATCAAGAACCGTTTTAAATTTACCGCTACCATCTTTCGCAACAACAACATTAGGCGTAACAGACATCCCCGTACTCATATCAGCCAACAACTTACGATCTGCACCGGACATCCATTCTGGATTACCGTCTTCATCCACCTCAAAAAGCCGTCTAGATGAAGGTTTCACATTCAAATCCAAGTCAAGTGCAGCGAGTACTTTTGAAATCGCAGTCACAACATCAAGTGCTAACGCAGTAAGTTTTCCTACATGATCCAAACTACCTGTTTGCAATTGTGATTGAACCTGCTTTTCGCCATCTGTATCAAAACCGTCAAGACATGATTGTTGGTAGGCAAAAACAGCACCTAACCAATTTTTAAGGTCTGCAGCGCGCTCATTAACATTGTGAACGCTGCTGTTATCATTAGCTAAAATCCTCGAGGCTTCTAATTCATCAATCGCGAATTCTAATAAGTCTTTGCAATCATCAAGTGCCATTTTAGTACTTTGGTTATTTTTTCCGTTTTCAACCGCGAGCTTATCGGTCATATTGAAGGCTTTGATGACACTTTCAATAGAAGTTTTTACCACTGCTTTTATGTAATCATTTGGGTCTGAGGTGTTAACAGGACTAAGAGTATCAGCACAAAATTTTTGGTCATCGCTGTTTTGACACACAGCTGTAACAGCTTTAGTATGCGAGTTCAATTCACCGCCGTTGTTAGCATCTGCGGGACCATTGTTGGTTCGGACAAGAGCAACAACACCTAGGGCAACACCTACAACAAGAATGAGAGAAACACCAGAGACAAATATTTTTCTTTCCATTTTCTTATAAACTTTTTGTATTTTTTCCTCTCTTTAAAATGGTTTTATATATCTTTCCCTCAACAAGTACTTGATATGGCAATGAAATAATAGTCAATAAATTTTCTTCCCTACTATTTTTGGGATGATGTTGTGAGATAATATTGGTGATTGTTTGGTTCAAGATTTAAATTATAGTTATGCATTGACTCATGGCTTATATGAGCCCTACTAAAATTGATTAACAATCAACCGTTGAGGAAATTCATTGGCCATGTATATAGGCCTTCATCATCCATCACTTTGATTACAATTTCATCCGTTCAATTATTTTTAGCAGGGTGTATATGAGCCGGTGACTTAGATGGCTTTGTTTGTGTTCCACTATTCTAAATCTTTGGTGACCAAATTTAAATCAAACAAGACACTAAATATGGAAAAAATTGTATTTACTTTTTTTGGTAAATGAAGTTATCTCTACGTTCAACTGTGAAATTAGATCTGAGAGGTCGACATTTTTCCATTACATTCTTTTTCATGTGTGGGAGGCTCAAATCAAACCATAATCAAATAGTTAAAAAATACAAATATCGACAATTTGCATCACATCATGTCTGTAAAACACAATCCAATGTTAAAACATAAAATTTTTATTTTCACTCATAAAAAAAAAAAAAAGTTAAATAAAGTTATAGGATAATCATATTGTAAATATTAAAGAGAAAAACATTGTAATCGGTAATGATATATCTTTATTTAGCTGCCTATAACAGATCTTTTAAGGATTTAATTTGTATACATTGACAGCGTATATATTCAATCATGTGTTGTAACATCATTTATTGAATAAAGACAAGTCATGTGACAAAATAATTTCTTAAGTTCACATTTGCTAATTGTAAGTCATGAATCCATTCGATAGCATGGTAAAGCCCTAACGCCTCTCCTACATCTACTGAACACAGACATTGTTTTGGCGAGCACATGACTATCTTCGTCGTCTCGACACATCCCTGACCCTGTTCCCGTTCTGTTGCTGGACGTTGAAAAGGACGCATCAATGATTCAATGTTGCATTTATAACATTCTCTTCTCGGATTTTGCCACCTAATACATGCGATGTTGCAAGCCGCATTCTGTCTGTATGTATGAGGCTTGTTAGCGCTGCAAGAAACTGAATTTGCGACTAAAAGGTGCAACACTCATTCCGACAGTTGCTACCAAAGCTTTAAGTTACGACTCTTCCGTATACTCCACAATAGGGGGACAAACAACTCAGCTTTCTGTGCAGAAACATGCTGCATGAAATGGCATCTTGTGCCGTATCGAACAGCTGCTCTCCATACATTCTCAGCCATATATTTTGTGTTCTTCTAATTATACTAACTTTTATTTTTAATTCTTCTAAAAATTTCTTCAATCCTTGCTCCTCTAATCAATTTTAGTCTCAACTCTTCTTTAACAAAAGTTCACATGACATGTTCAAAGTAAATTTATTGCTGACATGTCATTGTTAAGCTCTTAAAATGTCATTAGTTTAATATCTTAATTATTTAATTAATCTTTAATTTATTCTTTAAAAAAATTAATCGTTAATTTATATATAATTTCAAATTAAACATTAAATAGTTAAACTATTAAACTAATGAAATTTAACCCAACAATTGGGTTCAAGTGGCTAATGAGTTCCACAAATGACGAATTGTTCAGAAGAACACAAATTTGATTCATGAATAAAATATTTTTTTGTCAGACTTTACTTACCTCCCGGTTGAACTCTAGATTATCATAATACCAAAGAGCGAACACCAAAAAATTAAACTAATGTAATTCTAAGGTCTTAAAAGACCTATTTGAAACTTAAAAAAATTTAAACGATTTATTTGAAACTTAAAAAACTTAAAGGATTAGTCCGGTTTTTTGTCGGACTTAAAGGACCATAAGAAAGTATTCGGCAAAAAAAAATCATTTCAAACATGTACATGTGATTTGAAACGTTTGTTAAAAGAACATGTACTAAAATTGGTAATGGAAAACTAGAGAAACTAAAGTTTGAAGAAATTTTTTTGAGGAACTAAAAATTAAATCAAAATTGATATATTTTGAGGGAAAAAAGCATATTTAACTCTACTTTAATATTTTCACTTTTTTTTTTATAAGAACTTTAATATTTTCACTTACACTCTATCATTATTATTTTTCATGGATTTTTGTCGCGAAAATAATTTCAATTCTATCCATATTATGTTTGCCTTGGTTATATCCCTTGGATTGCATGGTTCGATATTTGCTTGAATGCTTTTTCTTTTTAATCGATTTTTGCTATTACAAAATATGTTACCAATCAAAGACAACTTTGTTACGTGCGGAATAATTCAACATAACGCAAGTGTTTATATTTCTGACTATGGTAATGAGGACACATCGACCATTTATTTTTAAGATGTCAAGTTTTTGGAAGCCTTTGATTCTTAGTTAGGTAGTAGACGGGTATGTCCACGTGCGCTTAGCTCAGTTGGTATGGACATAGTATAATATATGTAAGGTCCGGGGTTTAAACTCCGGCCACCACCAAAAGAAAATTGTAGTAGACGAGTATTCATTCGGTAAACATTTTTTAAGTTATTTGACAACGTTTTATTTTTTGGCGTATTCAGTGGTTTCTCCAATAAAATCCGTTATTATTTTTGGACCATATGACTTACTTCTGTGTAGGTAATTTAAAAGGAAAGGAGGTGGCGTTGTTTCGACAAAAAGAAGAGTTTCATTTGCTTGAAAAAGTAAAATTGTTATTTTTGTGGTGGTTGAAAGCAAAAAACTCATCTTTAGATTTTGATTTTAATCAGTGGATTTATCCTTTGATATATTTGGGATTAGCCTCCTAACCAAGGATTTTTTATCTTCTTTTTCCATTAAAGTTTTACAGACAATTGTTCTTTGCGGGTATACGACCTGCATTCAATGAGACATTATTTTTTACAGTTTAAGAAATACCAATAACTCTATTTGTCAAATTTAGTAAAATAAAAAAATACCAATAACTACGAATTTTTAATCAACTTTGATGATATGATATAGTACGAGTTTTAGAGGGCAGCCAATTAATTATTAATTAATGATGCATTTTTTTTTTACTAATAATTAATGAGATACATGAAACACTTGAGTCAATTTTTCATAAACGAATTCATGTCAAAAATTTCAAATTACATAATACTTACAAGTACAATTGTTTCTTTAGTCAAAGAAAAAAGTACAATTATTTCTCTCAAACTTACAACCCACATGTAAAGGATTCACCTGAGCTAGCTTGAAATTGAGACCAGCTTCAAAGTATGGAATCAACATGTACGCTAGTAAATTATTCCTATGTACGTAACAAATCAAACTTGTGTATAGCTAAAAATTATTAATTCCCAACCCTCAAATTAATTTCTTCTAATTATATCCAAACTTCAAGCTTTTTCAAATCCAATAGCATAAGGAATACCAGTAGCCTTCAACCAATCATCAGCTCTTCCAGTAGGTCCAGCTTTAAGGAATTGCTCTGCAGTGAATTGAGTAGCTTCATTCTTAGAAATCTGAGGATGATAACCTTTCCACTTAACCCTTCCATTAAGATTAGCACCAGGTCCAGTATTGGCAAATTCAGCATAATACAATGTATCAAGAAATTGAGTCCCAGCCCATGGAGTCCACCCTTCTGGTGCAATGACATCACCAATATTAGATTCCATAACCACTGTCTTAGCAAATGCCTTCCATGGTCTGCCCAAATACGATTTGAATTGGTTCCTAACTGGGAACAAATCCCTATCTGGAACGATTTCGCAATTCTGGATTATTATTCCTGTGGCCATGTTTCGTTGTTTTGTTCCGTCTGCGGTTACGGTGTTGAATTGACTAGGTCCTGGCTTTCGCACAATGATTCTAGAGTTTTGAATTAGGGTTGGTGATGAGCCGAATATGAAGTCTATGGTACCAGAGATTTCGCAGTTGCGATAGAATTGACGATTGGCTTGGACGTATAATGTGTCCTGGAAACCATGCATGGCGCAATCGAAGAAAGCAGACATGTCTCCTTGGTTTCTAAATGCCACTGCTTGGTGCTTTCCTGGTCCAGCTGTGTTTTCGAATGCTATTGACTTTGCAATGAATCCATTTGCAACATTTGCTGAATACATACATAATCAATTCAAGTTATATGATTTAATTAATTGAAGATATTTGCATAACAAACATATAGATACATACATGTATAAAGGAAAACATATCAGCTAAGTCACATAATCTCAATGTAGTTTCTAGCTTGGATCCTCTGTAGGGATAGTAGAGCCGTTGGATACATGTAACAAGTACAATTGCATTTGAATTGAACAATGTTATAGTTGTTACTTGTTACACATGTGCAACTGCTGCAGATGAGATTGTTTGATTTGTTTTGCCTTATTTTTTGTCATATTATGGAAATTAATCTCTACGTTATTTTAATTAAATTAATTATGAATGTTTGTCTTCCTATATTTGAGAGGTTAAATGAACAATCAAAAATTAAATTGATTACAAGCTATGACACTCAACATATTTATAAATACTTACCAAAAGTGGCAGTTTGCATTGTCTTAACGCCGTCGACGAAGTTCTTGTGACCGGTGATAATGGACTTTGTAGGACCGTCGCCATACATAAGAATATTTATTGATGTTTTGGGAATGGTGATGTACTCGTCATAGACCCCAGCCTTAACATAGATAATGTATCTGCCTTTGAATCCCTTAGGATAGGAGTCAATAGCTTCTTTTACTGTTTTAAATTTACCACTACCATCTTTAGCAACTACTGCGTTTGGTGGAGGACCTCCACCAGCGTTTGCCAATAGCTTACGATCTGCAGCCGAGAACCACTTGGGCAATCCTTCATCATCAACCTCATTAGCCTCCATAAGACGACGAGAAGCTGGATTCAAATTCAACTTCAAGTCGAAAGTCTGAAGGATGTTAGACATACTAGTTACAATGTCAAGTGTAATACCGGTTAGTTTCTCCATTTGGTCCAAACTTTCTGTATGCAACTGTTGCTTTACTTGATCCTCACCGTCCGTTCCGTTATCAAATCCATCCATGCATGATTGTTGGTATGAGATAACAGCACTCAACCAGTTCCTAAAATCAGGTGTTTGATCATGAATGGTTTGAATGTTGTTATCGCGAACCAAATTAGCCGATGATTCGAGGCTGTCAAGAGCAAATTGCATTAAGTCTTTGCAATCATCAAGGGCCATTTTGACACCAGGTTTGTCCTTGCCATGTTCAACCGTTAACTTATCGCTCATATTCAACGCAAGGATAACACTTTGAGCACTTGCTTGAACTGCAGCTGCTAAATAAGCTGATGGGTCAGAGGAATTAGCGGGTTTCACAGAGCCAAGAGTGTCATGACAAAGTTTTTGATCTTCAGTTGCTTGACACATGGTTTGCACATTCTTTTGGTGTGCTGCTAATGCAGGATCATCCTTTTTGTTAACAACGACAACAACACCGATGGCAACACCCACCACAAGAATGATGGATACACCAGAGACTAATATTTTTCCGTTCATATCTTTTTGTTTTTTCCTTCTTGAGATTTTTTATTCTATTTCTTTTTTCTTTTTTATTTCATACCCTTATTTGGTTTTCTTGAGTGGGAGAAGATGATTGATTATAATATACTAATTAGACACAGAAGCTGCATAAGGATAATGGATTCTTATAGGTAGTTCAATTGTTTCCTTTGTCTCAAAATAGATGAGAAAGACAGCCTTAAGATGAATGAGTGTTCAGAATTGTAGTTGATAACTGAGCCACTGTTATTTCTTCCTATAATTAGCGAAAATTAGCATTTTCAGGATAAAATTGACAAGGTCAGCTTGCATTGTGATGGCTAATAATAGTTAAGGCATATGGAGCATTTTTCAGTCCTTGGATATTCTTCTAAGTCGTCCTTCATTCTTGCAAAACCGCAAGATCATTAGTGGTTGATGAACTTTAATGGCTTGTTACCGTTAATTGAGATGCTAAGGGTCAGTTATGGGTTAACCACACAATGATGTTTATACTATGACATCTTAAGGAGTGAATGGTAACTATTGATACAAATCAACTCTGCACTTATAATAATAATAAGTCCAAAAAAAATTGCACACTTTATCAAAAATAAAAATTGCACTTTATTTATTTATTGTTTAAAAAAAAAAATGCACTTTATTATGAGGTGCACCAATGCATTGCATATTATTTTTGTCCACCTTGGCCTTGGTTGATATCTCCTAAATTAGTTTTTTTTCTTTTTTTTTATAAATTTATTATTTCATACTCTATGTTGTTTTGTCAATATATCTAATTTTAGTTTCTCTTTAAAGTGTATTAATCCTTAAATCTAAATTTTAATAGGTTAAAGTTTTTTTTTTTGAAGGTAATAGGTTAAAGTTATAAGGCATTTTAAATTTAATTAAGATGCTTTAATTTGTTAACGAATGACTCAAATTCTCACCGAAGCCTGATATAATTAGACGATGAAGAAAATTAGCATTTATATCATAGAATCCAAAAATCATATGCAAGTGTGGAAATGTGATTCGACAATATCATATACTGATGAGATGTAGAAGGGGCTTGCAAAAAATACATAAAATAACTCAACTTCAATTATTATTTTTTATATTGGTTCTAGATATTCTTTGCTAACATATATTATGGGGCACGTTTTAGGCAAATGAAAGTCTCAGCTCAAGAGTTGAAAGAACAAATGAGTAGGGCGATGCAGACAGAGACAAACTTTCTCTGCAAGTTCTACCGGAGACACACACATCTTCGTCCAGAATGAAGAATTAGAGAACATAATACATACAAAAGTATCAGAATTATAGGCACCGAGTTCATTATACAAAATGACACAAGGACATGTAAACCATAAATCCCAAAGAGTGGTTTGTGATAGAAATGTAGTACTCGGGTTTATAGGGAACAGACATAAGAGTATGCATACGGTCATTGATATGAGAATATTATGGGTGTTGACATAAGCCTATTCTAGAAAAGAAATTAGTAGCCAAGACTTGGGGTAGATGTAGAAAAAACATGATAGAGTTTCATCTCGAGTACATTGGATGAGATATAATAGAACATTAAAAAATACAGCTATCAAAATTGTAATAAAATATACTCCAAATTGCAAGAGAAATTCAGATTTCGGCAGCGAGTCATTCGCGACAAAGGTATTATGACATCATTTGATACTCTATAATGAAAACTCTATTTGGTGAAAATAAAAAACTTCTAAGCATTGTTGTCATACAACTTAAAATTATATCACCCCTCACTTTAAAAACAAGTTTTCGTGGGGAAAGGATTGTACCCCATTGAAATCACAATGGAATTGAAATTGTAAATTGTATGTAACCAATGACTCCTTAAAGACAATTCTTATATTTGAATATAGTTGAGCAGTGAATCAGACTCATTTTCGTTTACAAAACATCGGAATTGAAATTGTATGTAACCAATGGTTCCTTTTTGCACTGGTATACTCATTTTGGTCTTGCAATTTTTCCTAAGAATATAGTAAAGGCAATCATCCCAGCAAAAAAAGGATAAATAGAATGAAAAATAATATTAAAAAGAATAGAGGAAGCAAGGAAACCTCAAACAACCTCATGGATTATGAACAAATGAATGCAGTGTAACCTTTGGGACAAAAAGCCTTGTTCGACCAATTTAATACCAGCTTCTGAAGCAGTCTCTTATATTTTTCATGCACACTAGTGAACATACTCACAGATATAGAAAGAGAAAGAAATATTAATTAGCTGTTTCACCAGCAGGTCCGGCTCGGGCAGTCAACAAAGGTTGAAGAGCTTTGACTACAATGCTCATGTTAGGTCTGAAATCAGCTTCATATTGCACACACAATGCAGCAACAGCAGCCATCTGTAATCAACCAAGCATCATGATGTTAAACTAGAACTTTAATATTAATTAAGTCAATAATTTATCTTTGAGAGCAGCTGTACTGGGTGTCAATAAAGGTTTCCACAAAAAATGTCTATACTGTTTCTACAGTTAAGTTGTTTTCATATTCCCTCTGGCATAATGAATACCTTTAATGGTTCTGAACAACTAAGAACATACTACTATACAATAAGATAAAAAAAAAATTGTCTTTCCTTTGCTCAACTAATCAAACCTCGGTCTCTTGCATAGTATGTACTATTTAAACAAAATATAAGAATTACGTGGTCTAGTGAGCTTATATTATATTCAAATAAAATATAAGCAACGGAACACTTCCAAACATATAAAATGGCCAAATAAAATAAAAATGAGGGAGAAAATATCCTAAAGAGAGTGAACACCTTGGCAACAGCTTTTGGTGGGTATTCTCCTCCTAGTCTTGTATCAACACACTGCCTGACTTTATCCTCACTGAGTTTTGGTGTAGCCTGAAACATATCAATTGTGATCAGCAAGGATTTACAGTGGAGGATGGATAGTATAGATTACAATAAAGAAACTTGGGTTCTGTTTCTTTTTCTTTTGTTGGAGAAGGGGAGGGGGTGTAAAGATATAGCATATAAATTCGTACCCAAGTAACCAGACTCTGCTGTCCACGTGGTAGTGTATGATCAACAGGTTTTCTTCCAGTCAAAAGTTCCAGAAGGACAACGCCAAAACTGTATACATCACTTTTAGCATTCAACTGTCCGGTCATTGCATATCTGCATCACCAAGAGTAGACATAATGTTTAGTAATTGAATCTAGGACACTAAATATAAAAGAAAGTTTTCACAAATTGATACTGAGATAAAGAAACACAATATATGGGAATTCATCATGTGTATCCAGTCAATTGTAGCATACAGGACATTTTCTATGGCTTTTCCAATAACTCTTCAGCATTCACTCAAAAAAGAGGGCCCATAGCATCCAATAGGGATAAAACAATGTATGCGATCTAATGTGTAACTTGAAATCTTACTCAGGTGCATGGTAACCAAAGGTTCCAAGGACACGGGTGGAATGAAGACGAGCAGCCATGTCTGGAGCCTGATTTGACAAATCAAAATCTGCAATTTTTGCAACATCATCGTCAAAGATTAGCACATTGCTTGACTTGATGTCCCGGTGGATAATATGGGGATCAGCCTTCTCATGCAAGTATTCAAGCCCTCTTGCAGCCCCTACAGCAATTTTTACTCTCTGTGCCCATGTCAAAACTGGACCAGGCTGAGCTCCTTTAACTCCTTTTCTGCCTACATGTAAAATAACAATGATGAAAACATTTACATATAATAATATAATAAAAATACAGACTAAACTAATATATAGATCTCAATGAAATAGACATTGCTTGTCAAGACATCAAAAAGAAAAAATAATGTTAAAATCCATAATCTTCTCAGTTAGTCTAATGTAGAAAGAAAATCAATCATTGTTTATCAGTTTTGATACTTTTCAAACTAGACCAAATGAAGGGAAAAATCATATACCATGTAAAATGTCATGAAGAGACCCATTAGATGCAAACTCATAAGCAAGAATACGGGAGTTTCCATCAACGCAATATCCAAGCAATTGGACAAAGTTATCGTGTTTCAGCCTTGATACCATTGAAACCTGAAAACATAGAAAACCACATGGTGTCTGTAAAGGAATAACTTCAATGACCTATATAAAATACTGAGCCAAGGTTTTCACACATATATACCTGGGCCAAGAATTCCTCATCAGGCTGTTTACTGGCATCTAACTTCTTGATTGCTGCAGCCTGCCCACTTTTAAGAACTCCGTAATATACTCTTCCATAGGATCCCTCTCCAATAAGAGAATCTTGTCCAAAGTTATCTGTAACTTCTTTCAGTTCATCTGCCTGTATCTCAGGAACTTCAATGGGCTGCACTTTAACAGTCTGAGCTCCCTGCTTTGCAGTCTCAGAAGCATGATAATTTCCATCATTACCTGCAAAATGAAATTTATCATAATACTTTCATCGAATTGAAATCAGGTAATATAATAAAACAAACCAGCCCAGTAAAGTGTCGTAAACAGCATCCCAGTCATATATTAGGGTCCAATTCAGTCCAAATAGAAATACCGCAAAAAAAGCATGAATTATTATATATTGCAAACTATATATATTATCCCCGATGCACTCCTTTAGGCTATATGAGTGAAGTTACCTGCTGGGTTTTTTACAACATATGGTCCACCACTTTCAGCAGCCTTGTGAAACTCATCCTCTTCGCAACAGCCGAAACAACTCATGATTCTTTCCTAATAAAACCAATTCATAAGCCTGTCAGATCATACTAACAATAATTCACTTTTAAACTTGAAGATATAGTACATTCGGAAAAAAAAAATACTTCCATGTAGATTCACATTGCAAGAAAGTAGATACATCCTAGTGACCTTGCAACTTTGAACAATTCAAAAAGAAAGCAATGAAGGAAATAGTGTATTTGTGTGAATTTTCAGTGCTATTACTAAGTATCATGTTCAACAGAGCTTCATTTCATTCGAATTGGTATGAAAACTTCAATAGAAAAGATACTTCCTATGTAGCACCAACACTTCAGATGGAAGACGGAAGACATGTCTGGTGTCTCACGCGTGTTACTACACAACACTGACATATGTAACTATGTTCAATAATTCCATTTTCTCAAATTATTACCGCTGTCAACATATGAAGCACTGACAGAGACACATCCACACCAGAATTCTTATTTTTTTTGAAAAAATGAATTAATTGAACATAATCACATGTGTTGTGTTGGTGTCAAACACCACACACACACCTTTCATCAGAAGTGTGTGTGGTGTCCGGTGTTTGTATATGTACTTCATAGGAAGCTTCCACTCAGTTGATTTACGTATTATATATTAGCTAAAACTTGCGATAATCGCCTACGTCTAGTAAATCAATGCCATCAAAATTAAAAACAAAATGTAATTACATAACATAATTCAATAAAATTTCACAGCGTGATATCAATGTTCATGAACAATACAAATATCAATCAAGTGAAGCTAATGAAAGCGGATCCAATCAATTCACAACAATCACACAAATATTCCAACAAAATTCAAGCAAGTAGTTACAGATCGATCCAAGGCAAAATCAATTTTGCTGAATTTTTTCAAAAAAAATGCTCATCCATGAAAAAAGTATTAACCTAAGAAATTCAACCACATGTATATTTCTGTAATATGCAGAAGCAAAAGGTAAAGTAGTTGAAAATGAAAATTATGATAGATCGTTAAGAACTTTACCGAAAATGAAACGAGAGAACGAAATTTGTTGTGTTGAGAGTGATGAAGAGGTGGATAGTGAGAGTATAAAAGGATTTGATACTACGAAAAGGTAAATGAAGCGTAGGATAAGCAGAAAGGGTGCGTAGAATAAAGGAAAGAACCAGCAAAGCTTTTGACTCGCTTTGAGTTGGAAACACAACTATGATTGATTGTTGTGATAAAATAATTTAATTGTGTGTTACAGCAATAGTATAGTATAGTAGTATAAGGATTTTTTTTTTTTTCTTCTTACAACTAATATCTCGCTAATTTAATACAGATAATTTAGACGTTTTTTCTCTTCTTTTACGTGTTCTGCACTTAGATTCGCTTACAAGATTTGACTTATGAGAGTACATACACACCGTCGACTCGACGCCGATCGACTTTTTCATCTAATAAAAATACTCCCTCCATCTCTTATCATAAGTCTCTCACCAATTTCACATGCATTAATCCTTCAAAAAAATAAAAACTCACATGCATTAAAAAAAGATTACGTCCTTTGATTATTATTATAAGTATAAATTAACATTTTAAATTTATTTTGTGATATATAATATAGATCACATATATCATTAATTAAATAAATGTAAATTTTTACTTATAATAGTGATCGAAAGACGTAATGTAATTAATATTTTTTTAGAAAAGTACTATAATTAATATAATATCTACTGTTTTATATGTGTATTTAATTGATTTTTCAAATTTAAAATAAGTTAGCAGTGTTAACTAGGGTGTGTAAATAAAAAATATTAAATGCATTTTGTACAGATGCTTGTATTTAGGGACAATATCTATTTTTAAAAGATGCTTATAATTAAGGACGAAGTAAGTATTGTTTTGATAAAAATATTAGTAGTATAAAATATTTTTATACAGAAACAATAAAAGTTATTATTTTTCTCTAAAAAAATTATTATTTTATCACACCAATTCACTATTATAAAGGTACTTTAAGATTAGTATGATATAGAAAGGAAAAAAAAGTGGTTTTTATTGGATAGTATAAAATTCCCTAAAAAAAATCTAATAAAAATGAAATTACTCCCTAATTTTTATCAATTCTTTTTGACTAGTTTCATAAAAATTAAGTAGTGTAATTAGTATATCTATTTTATACGTGAATTTAAATTGTTATTTGTTTTTATGTGTATTTAATTTGATTTTTCAAATTTGAGATAAGTTGATAGTATTAAGAAGAATGCTAACAAATAATGTAAGATTCGTATAAATTTGGTTGGGTCCATGTGAATTGTAACCGATCAAAATAAATTTGTTGAAAAATATGTGTTAAATTGTGTGTTGTTGTCATTTGTTTAGTATTAATTAGGGGTGAGTTAGAAAAAATAATAATAAACATACCTTTGTATAGATGTTTGTATTTATGGACAATACCATTTTTAAAAAGATGTTTATAATCAAGGACAAAGGCAATATTATTTTGGTAAAAAAAAAAAAATTGACAAATGGTAAAAAATATTACTAATTTAAAATATTTTAACACCGACACAATTAAAGTTATTATTTTCCTCCAAAAAGATTAATATTATATCACACCAATTCACTATTTTTTTTTTGTCAAGTAGACCAGTGGCTGGACCTTACACAATTAAATATGGAGAAGTGGAGTGTCCGGAGTTCAAACCTCTGCCCCTGCATAAAATATGCATTGTCTCTGCCAACTGAGCTAAGCTCACTGGGACCACCAATTCATTATTATAAGGCTTGATATCAATTTTAGCCCCCTAACTTTTCCAAAGTTGCGATTTTGGCCCCCCTAAGAAAAAAACTACAAAACCGCTCTCTAAATTTTGCACCTGTGGCAGTTTTGGCCCCCAAGACCAATATTGACACGGTCTACGCTGACGTGGCACCCTAAGTGAGGTGCCACGTGTTTTTTTTTTGCCTTGGGGGCCAAAACTGCTACAGCTGCAAAACTTAGGGGGGGAGGGGTTTGTAGTTTTTTTCTTAGGGATCAAAATCGCAACTTCGTGAAAATTAGGGGGTGAAAACTGCTATTAAGCCCTTATTATAAAGGTACTTTAAGATTATTCCAAAAAAAAATGTACTTTAAGATTAGTATGACTATGATATAGGAAAATAGAGGTTTCTATTGGATAGTGTAAAATTGTTTCAAACTAATATATTGTAAGACCATTGAACAAGTATTTAAATTTTATAATAAATTTATTTTATAAATTTTAACTTTTTATTGTACTGAGCATAAAAAAGATAAAAAAATTATTGAAATAATTGTATTTGTTCCTTGAATTTTTAAAAACCGCCGATTTATTTTTAGGGGTAAAAGACGTTGTTTTTAATGAGTAAATTATTTCTGTAAGGAGAGTGTTAAAAAGTGTCATAGACTCTCATGACCATTGGTTAAGTAATCAAAAGAAGTAAATTTTTATTAAAAAGTGTTGTAATTATTACTATAAAAAAACAACAACTTATATTTCAAAGACAAAAAAATTATTTTTGGATTCCCTAACCGGTGTATTTAGAGCACCGGTTAGCAAGACCCTTTCTTTAAATATATGTCAAAGAAAAAGTGATAAGCTTGTACCAAAAAGATAAGAATAATAACAACGCTTACTTTAATATATTTTTTTTATTGAGTCAAATCTTTTATCACTTTATTCGAGATTCATTTCCATAAATAAGATGATCTCCATAAATTTTAGGAAAAAATTTAGGTACAATTCCTTAGATGCTTTTGATATGGTTCTTAACTAAATTCACTATGATTTTCTCATATCCACAATTTTCTCATGGTTTGTTATATCCAAAAAAGTGTTTTTTAGTTATGAACCATACGAAAAGCACCTAGAGAATTATACCTAAGTTTTGTCCTAAATTTTATTTAACAAAATAGTGCTAAAGAGACAATATTAAAGAATATTCCTTTTGTTTTTTTCTTAAATAATGCTACTCTTTTTTTTAGAATAATCTAAAAATCATTGTATCAAAAAAAAATCTTAAAATCATTAAAGAATTAGAAGGGATAATGTACAATTCAGATCTTTTCTTGTTTTTTAAAGAAATAGAGCATTCAATCTATGAGGGGATCCTTTTATGTGGGAATGAGCACTAATATATTGGTGTTGATCAAAATTTAATTTTTAATTTAGATACATTTGATAAGGTCTATGACTTGCTAATTATAGGGGGATGAGTTCTCTTAATTTTTCTCTAAGGTTTTTTCTCATGTTTTTCAATCTCAACCCCTAAAACCTTCTTTATTCTCTTTTTTTTCTCTTTATCAATGTCATTAGATGGTGAAGATTTTAATGGACTCTTGATACAAACAAAATTAGTAAGTGTGCTAACTTATACCGAAAGTAATCATTAAATTCGTATTGATATGGACTATTCTAACTTCTACGTAGCAATGACATTAATATTCAGGATGTATAATTGAGGGGTGCACGAGGCAATTGATGTTTTTGTAACATAAACTATCGAAAAGATAACAAGTTTTGGTTTTAGAAATTTAATTAAACGATTGATTAAGCCGGCCGAATCCTCTAATGCTCGATATGATAATTTGCACCTCTTTCTTATCACTAATTCACTAGTCTAACGATAAATTAACAAAATAGTTCTAATCAATCTTTTGACTTAGAACTCTCTCCTAAAGTCACAAACCATTAATCTCTTAAGTGAATTTGAAACCATTGGATGTTTTCATCGACGGTTAATCTCTAAATCATAACTTAATAACTGTCTATCTCTAGCTTAATTAATTAAGTTAATCAGATTACCTAGGTCAGATTCAAACGCTAGGGCTAGTAGTCATTCAAAATCTAAGATCAATTCATAGATTCAATATGTTGGGGCTAGTAGTCAATCAAAAACACATAAAAAACATTAAACTCAAGATAAATTGAATAAGACTAAATCTTCATTGATAATCAAGAGAGTTCGGACAAATTACATGACCATACAACTTACAAAAGATTCATCTAAGGCTTAACCACAAGGAATTTTGTTACTCATAGCTAAAGTATAAACAAATAATTCAAAAGAAGGATTTATTGCATGAATTGGAGGAATGACCATGAGTTTCGATGGTCTCCCACCCAATCATCAGCTCTTAGTCTTCCAAAAACGCCTTTTCCTCCTTAAATTTTCGAACTCTTGTATCAGAAACATGTTTGCCTTTTATAGGTTCAAGTTTTTCTTCGCAAAAATCGTGCCCCGATGTTACAAATTGTACCCCAATTTCTCTTAAAATTCAAATTCTCATGCACGGTCCTCCAAAATTGTGTCCCAGTTTTGGCTAATCGTGGGCCGGTTTTTGTCATATCAAAACACCTTAGAATGACAACAAAATCGTGTCCTAAGCCTCTAAATTGTGGCACGATTTCCAAATCAAAGTTTTCATCTTTTTTTGTCAATTTCCATCTTAAAGCCCATGCAAAATATCTGAACTCTACCAGAATTGTAAACAAAATACTAACAAAAGAACATATGACCTAATGTCATCACTCATATCAGATAAGAGGATCCATTCCCCTAAGTGTAGTCCTAGAGACAGAAATAAGGTCACTTAATTTGACTTTCAATATATTATGCATATTTATTAATGCTCTAAGAAATAATGATATAATCCTTTTTAAATTTGAAGAAACGGAAATCGCAGTCTTATGTTCAAGGTTGAAGAAGTAACTAAAAGGAAGGAACCAAGTGAAAGTACTTTACATATACTGCTAGATAGATATCTACGATTTACCTGCGGATTTTCAAGTGGCATTATATCCGTATGAATACCCGATGATTTTGCTAAGGGTTTTGTCATAAAATGAAATTTCATCTGGTTTCAAACTTGGCATGTAAATCCTAAGGAATATATATATGTTTTACTGGTTAAAAGAATATTGAGTGATAAAAATGTTTGTTCGTCCCTAATTAATATAAATATAATTAAATAATTGGATTCAAGTGGTTAATAAGATCTATTAAAAGAAAAATTGTTCGATCAAGAGAACGTGAAAACAATTTTTGGTCATGTTCTGCTCATCAAATAACTAATTAATATAAATATAATTAAATAATTGAATTCAAGTGGTTAAAAAGATCTATTAAAAGAAAAATTGTTCGATCAAGAGAACGTGAAAATAATTTTTGGCCATGTTCTACTCATCAAATAAATGGAGGATGATGTTTTGAGAGATATACGTACAAAAGGAGATAGTGGATCATATCATTAAGTGTGTCTAACCATTATTAATTTTTTTACAATTTTTTTATTTTTTGTCTTTTTCTTTCCAAATGAAAATGCTCTCAAATTGAGAAGATTCTAACACTGAAATTGAATGGTTACCAAAAAAAATATATCATTGTCAATTCATCTTTCAATAAAAATATTTTTTTCACGTATATTTTTTGGCGGTGACCGAGGTTTGAACCCCGAACCTTGCATATATTATGCATTGTACCTATCAACTGAGTTAAGCTCACATGAACATTTTTTTTAGGTATATATATACTCTTAAATTACCGTAAAAAAGTCTTCGATTAAAAAAATATCTATTTTAAATTTAGGGTTAAATATGTTTTTAGTCCCTATAAAATTGAGACTTTTAAATTTAGTCCTTACTTAATTTTAATAGTTCTTTTAGTCCCTACAAAAAAATTATGCACTCCGTATTAGTCCCTGCTCAATTCAAATTTGTTTAATTTATGCTTAAACCCTTAAGCTTTTGAACAATTTTTTGTAGACGTGTCAAGAACATTACTACAAGTTCCTCCACAAAAAATTATCACAAAATTTGATTTCTACGTCCAGATTTTAATACTTTTATCTTTAACTTTTGTCGTTTTAAAAAATTCATATTTAACTTGTTTAATGTTAAAAAATTCTAAATTTTAGTAAATGAACATTTCATAGAGTTTAAAACTTGCCTCAAAAAAATCGTTCAAAAATTTAAGAGTTTAAAGATAATTAAACAAACTTTATTTTAGCAGGGACAAAAATTTGAAGTGAACTTTTTTTGTGGGGACTAAAAAACCTATTAAAATTAAGTAAGGACTAAACTTAAAAGTTCTCAATTTTATAGGGACCAAAAACATATTTAACCCTTAAATTTTTGTCAATAAACTAGTAAATAATGTGGTGTGAGCAACAACTTCGCTTTGTTAGTCACTTCAAAGCAGGAGAGCTGACAATAAAGTGTTGGGTTAATAGTCATTTTAGTTCCTGAATGTGTAACAAGTAGTCACAATAGTCTTTCATTATATTGAAATTTCAAAATAGTCCATGATTGTGCATTTCATTATACAAATTGTCTTTGTTGTAAAGTAGTCACTCAATGACTATATTAACTATTTTTTTTTCGATACAAGGGATGCCGCTAGGCCGGACTACAAGATGACATGATGATTAAAATAAAAGCTAGCCACATGCTATCATAAAAGGTTAACCCAGCCTAACGAGGAATGATCTAAGCCAAGGTACATGTAGGTATAGAAAGGGCATACCCTGCAAGCCAGCCAACTACCAGGTTTGCCTGCCTATAAATATGAGTAATTATAACCTGCGAGTCCTTCATCATGAGGTGATTAATTAGGGAGCCAATCGAAAAATAGGGGTGAGTTGAGGTACACCCCTTAGTAACGAGGGACACCGTAATAACCGAATCAGATTCAAGGGATAGCTCGGTACCCCTTGTCCCAGGCGAGTTGGAGAGTCGGGTAAATTCCCCAAAGCTTTCAAAAGCACCTAGCCAAGCTTTAGAGTCATCTATAAAAAACCCCGCCCCACCTAGCTTTTCTATCTCTAACAATCACAACTTCATTTGTGTACATTTAATCCACCCTATATTCGGTGCTTCCCAATTTAATTAACCTAAATTGTGGAGTACTGGCCCTGCAAGTGAGGGAATCTGTGCGGTACTTGGCTAACCTCGTTCAATAATGTTGATGCCCGACTGCATACCACCTATTCATCAAACTCTTTACCCGCAAAAATATGATGGTTTCTATTTAGCCAGATACACCAAATGATTATACTAAAGGCTATATGCTTACTAATATTACCTATTTCATTACCAGGTACGAGATTATAAGAGCATCTACAATGCTAAAGATTTGTGTTCTTCAAGCATTTTGGTGGGTCCATCTTTACCACATGACGATTCAAGAACAACCGTGTAGTTTTACTCCAATGTAAAAATACAATGTTTGTCCTTAATTTATTCTTAGTGGGTCCCACACATAAAAAATTTATCTTATGGAATTCTCTTTGAAGTTTCAACCACCCCACTTCCCTTCGCACACATACACGGCTGTTGCAGGAAACAAATTCAAAGTGTTGTTTTCTAAAAATAGTTTCTCGTTCATGATCTACTTTCATCTAATCTACAATTTGCATGCGCTTTTCCTTCCCCAACCCCACTTCCCTCCCTTCCTTTTCCGTCGATATGCAATTTTTACCTAGTTTTGTGATATCTCTCTCTATCTATCTATCTCATGTTTTCTTCTTTTTCTGACAAGTTACTGCAGAAAATGTGTTCTCCAGGGAGAACGGTTCTCCAACATGGTGTCCATGTTATTCCACTCCAATAGGATAGAACATAAAAGCAAGTTTTCACGGCCTCAAGAACAGAGCATAGAGCAACGTTGGAGATGCTCTAATGCAACCAACTTTTAAGATCCTAGTAAAACTGATTGGAGAAACCAAGGTTCATCTACTGCCACACAGCTCGAGCTTTCGTGCAATCCCACAAAATATAAAGGGTTTTATGCTTGAACTATTCTCATACATGGACTAATATGATAGTAAATAGGTATTTATAGAGATTGATATGACAATAAATAAATAATATAAACTATTAATGAAACAATTTAAGTAAATGGTTATTAATTTGACTAATATAATACTACATAATTAGAAATTATTTTAAAATTTTGTTACATGAAGTACGGGTTCACATCCATGTGGCTATTACCTAGATCATATGTTCTTCAACGACTACATTAATGTTTAATTCTTTCTTTTATTATGGTTATTTCGAATTCATTGTTTATAAAATCGTATATATAGGGTTGCTTTAGAATTAGGGTTCACACTCTTTATCCCTGTCTCTGCTGCTCAACTGTGCAAGTCAGTCTGCCAACCTCCAAAACCAATGGTATCCTCCTCCTCCTCTTCTTTCACTCGAATCATTTGTATATTTTTTTGTTTTTATTATTTTGAATCCGAATTACTACTTATTAAACCGAATCATTCTTTCATTTTTCTGAATAAAGACGAACATCCACGAGACCTATATAGAGTTCGCGATGATGTATTGGTGTATCTTGAGACAGTAAAAGCTTCGTTTCAACATAACAAGAGGAAGTATAATCATTATCAGTCTTCTAAACTCGTAAGAGAGTTAAGAACTTATACTTATACAAGTCCTCAGAAGTATGATGAGCTTTTAAACATTGTCAAAGCAAGAGTGAAGAGGTTGTTTAAAGAGCATCAATACTTAATTATGGGATTGAACATGTTCATGCCAAAGGAGCATATCAAATAACACTTGAGTCGACTGGTTAGTAGTTTATCACTATTCTTCATTGCACTTTTCATATGTTAAATACTTTTCTGCACTCTTTTTTTTAAGAGTGCTTAAAAGAACAAATATTATATTTCAAAACAGGACAAAACATGTTGTTCCCGTAAAAAGAAGGGGAAGAGGATACCTGGAACTGGAAACACATGGAGAGAACAAGTGAAGCAGACAGCGGCGGAAACAGAAATCAAGAATGTTGAGGTGGAGCCAATGATTTTAAATTTGGAGTGCTGAACATTTAATTGCATGAAATTGTTTCAAGGCTTAAATATGGTAGTCGTCCCTGCAAATATGTCTCGTTTAAGTTTTGGTCCCTTTAAAAAAAAAAATTTGATTTTGGTCCCTGCAAAATTTTTTGTTTTTTAAAATAGTCCCTCCAGGGACTATTTTCAGAAACAAAAAATTTTGCAGGGACC
>Ga0228711_1003201_pt1 | contig 25414 bp, 13 predicted proteins | sample MedpolnodulmetaG_2_FD_177996 | JGI IMG/M metagenome (GOLD analysis project Ga0228711, IMG submission 177996) | Root nodule microbial communities from Medicago polymorpha collected in Santa Monica, California, United States - brown nodules | ecosystem: Host-associated > Plants > Roots > Nodule... | reverse complement strand
AATCATTTCCCAAAAAAAAAAAAAAAAAGTTTTAACTAATCAAAAATAGTTTTTAAGAAGTAAGGCACCTTGTATTCTCGCCTAAAATGACTCCTAACATTTAGCAATTATGATTACTTAAATATTACACCGGTGTAATTTAATCAATAAGATATATCCCAAAGAGAGATAGTAGCATGTATGACAAAGCCACGAACCAAGAACAAAATCTAGGTGGCCCCTTAATCCCTTATCACTGATGTTACGTGTGCCCTCTATTTTGTTTTTAAAAATGGTTACTACTCTATTAAAATCGAAGGTACGTTGGAGAAAGAAGAGGATAATTATTGGTGTCAATTGGAATGAGAAACAAAAAGAAAAACTGAAGTGAAAATGGAATAAAGAGTGGGTGAAACATCCAAGTGACAAATCAAAGCAGAAGCGAAACAAACAAGGCAGCAAAAAAAAAACCTCGGTGTGAGGCCAGTATAGGATAAGAGGCTGCTATATATTATATGCTTTTTGAAGGTAATGTTAAGGAGGACATAAATGTTACCTACTTAAGAAACAAAAATTACTTGTGGTTTGTATGAAAACTGAAATGAAATCAATGTCACAGAAATAAATAAGAAATGTAGTATAATTCAGTTGACTATACTCTCTTATTTATTGGTGCCACAACTAAAGCATATAAGACTGATATTGATGTGAAACTTTTCACTTCATTGTGGGGGGTAGAAAAATGAGGTTGTTTTTTCACCCAAATTTTGTCCTTGATCATTTTATTGAACTAGCTAGCAACCAGGCAAAATATCTTGTCAATGTCTTTCATATATATCATATTATTTTCAAAGCTTTCATCATTGTTTTTTTCTTTCAATTAATAATAAGGTCAATGACTGTTTCGTTTTGTGTATCTTTCTAAGAAAATTTTGTATTCTTTTACCATATATTAGAAAATGTCACAAAATTATATTGCAGAGAGAACACAACAAGGAGGTCTAGGAATATGTCTGCTACTTTGGATGATTAGACATTAGTGAATTACAGGCTGATTTGGCAAGTGTCACTCCAGGTAAAAATACTTCCCTTGCCCCAAATTATTAAAATTGATTTGGGTATATGCATGAAGAATGAAGAAGAATTAGGTATTTGACACGGTCACACGATCTAGATTAATAGATCGAAATTAGATTATCCAAATTTCAATTTAGATAAATTGGATTCATAATGTAGGGCTAGACCATGCACGATATGATTCTGATGCAATGTTTGATATGGTCTGGTCTATGATTGTTTGAATGCAAATTAATACTTTTTTTCTCTTCTAAATAATCTAGTAGCCAAATTCACCTACACTAAATGCACCACACTAAGTGCAGAGAAGTGAGGTATTGCGATTTCGAACCTACATCTCAGCATATCAAAATGTTACTATAGCTAACATATGAGTTGTACTTTTATAACAAGAATCCAAATCTTTATTTAAAAAGGGGTGGATTTTTTTGGTTCTTGACTTCATTTAGACAATCACTACACAATAAATAATAAGGCACAATTTTGCTTGGCCTAATTCGGTTTGTATTCTTACTTGTTAGAACTTCTCAACTAACATAAATTTTGTTACTTGCTTGCAAGAGTTTATATAAGCTTGTAAAATTAATTAAGAAGTTAAAAAAGAGTTATTCGTTTTTAAATAACCAACGAGATCTAGCGCAATTGGTTGATAGACAATATGTATCAATGTTGTAAACTTGAGCTATTGAGTTCGATTTCTGCTCATTAAAAAATAAAAGAGAAAGTAATGTTAGAAAAAACATTCTTTTGCCATATTTTTCCTCAAGTGTTCTTGAAAATTTTACCAAAATAATTCATAAGGCTCTTTCTCTCTCAAACTAATAGTTAGTTACACAAATTTGTTCAGTGTTTATTATAACTGTCTCAGCCACTCCAATTGTTCAAACAGATCAGAACAAAAAGCTCATATTATTTAGACCTTGCATGATTAGTATTTTCATTCCTCAGCAAGGACTCAATTTGAAATACCCACCTTCACAATGTCCTTTTCTTTCATCCTTGGGCTGTCACTATTTTTTGACACCAACAACAACAAACACTGGTCCATATATACATTCAATTTGTACAATTAACACTTTATTATAGTGATATCTTATATTACAGATACCAAACTTAATAAAGCAACTGCAATTATAATTGGTTGAATCTTCACTAATTATTTCCACAACTTAACACATTGCTTGTCTCAATCAAAGTGATTAGCAAGAGTCATCATTATCATTATTCAATAAAAAAGAAGATAGAGTAGTCATTAATGGCATAAGATACCGCCATGTTATTTTGAATCATATATCTCTTTCATGGATGGTGCACAACTTAACTTCATCAGGACATTCCAACCATTATTGTGAACATTATTATTAATAACAACACCATACAACTACCAAATTTAAAAGAAATATATACTATACCTACTAAACAATGTATATGAGCATCAATGCATAGATGTAGCAGTTCATTTACTCTACATAATAGGGAAGGAATAAAGGCAATGCAGCAATTCATATATGCTATAAATGGATGCATGTGTATTAATTGATGTAACATCAACAACAAAAAAATCATAGTGTTAACTTGAGTCCATAAGAAGAAAGAGCAGCCACTAACGAACGGATAGAATAATGATAAGCATAGACTGAATTGACTTACAAAATTTCACAATCTTACAAAGTGAAGAAAAAGCAATAATAATTTAGCTTGAACTATAGTACATGTCCTATATATACATAAAAAGAATTGCTAACTAACCATGCAGAAATTGTTGGAGAAATATTATGAATTATATGCTTTTTTTGCTGGACCACTGTCACTCTCTAGAATTAGTATTGACATGCAGTCATATATAGGGGTGTGAGATTAAAACATTGAGGGGTTAAAATTAGAGTAAGAGATAATTAATTATCTAGAACTGAAAAAGCAACTTCAGAAATATGCAAGCCATGGTCAAAAGCCTCAAAGACAGACAAGGAACAAGAGACATATTTTTAAAAATAATAATCATAAATGATCTTACATTTTAAGAATAGTGTCTCTTTATGTGTGTTTAAATACTATACATTTAGTTTTTGTGACCTTCCAAGATTTATTCGTGATTTATCAAGTTAAAGTAGTAAATAAACTGGAGAAAAACAAAAAAGCAAATATGAATGATTGATAACGCAAATGGGATTTGTCACAATCGTGAGAATGTCACTGATAAGAATTAGCTAGATTTCCGATCCAAAAAAATGAGGTATTTTCACTCCAAGTCTTATTAAGAGAAAATCACAATGCAGTTCAAAGTTACCTCCAAATAAGCTCTTACATGCATGAGTACATATAGAAACCCCTCATCATGAGCCTAAGATGGGCCATAAGTGGCCCCGAATTACATCATATTTTCCTAGACAGTAATCTACTTTTCTTAAAAAAAAAATGAAAATTAAAACAAAATTAGACACATTTATAACCAAACATTTTTTTTTTTTTTTAAAACATTAGACCTAACAATTATCCTAAGGTCGTGATTTGAATTTCATTTTTTGCTTTCCTCTAAGTTACTTCTTGACCCTCATCACAAGGTTTGACTCATTTAGTCAACAAACCAGTTTGACTAAATATTTAGTGAGGTTAGTGTGAATGGTTCAAGAGAAGCACAATTCGTTCACACTTTTGTAATTAATGAAGTAGAACGATCGAATATTTTGTTATGCTTTGACGAAAATTGTTTTTAAATGAATTAATTATATAAAATTGATTATGACTAAAAGTGATCGTCGCTGATAAACTTATTTGTGTTTATATACATTCATGTAAAATAAGTTGAATTATAAATTTATATGTTAAAATCAAAAGTTACAAATAGCAGTTCCAAGTAGAATTGTTTTTAGTCTCCAAAATTCATTTTTCAAAAAATTATCAAACATAATTTGATAGAGTTAGAATTGTTTTTGCCGGTTGAAAAACACTTTTAAGACATCTAAAATTGAAACAAATACCCTACCAAACATCCTAAATACAATCAACCTACCAAACATCCTAAATACAATCAACCAACTTTCTTAAAGGGTGTGAATTCTTTTTTGTTGCTTAAATATAAGGTTGGATGCGGTATGTCCCGAAAGTAATTTTTGATGCTCGTGAGTTTAGCGAAAAAGATTAACCCATCAAACTAATATATGACTTTTCATAACGCTTTCAAATAAGTCATTGATTTTATGAAAATTTCAAAAAGATTTAAGATTTTGTTAAACTTTATTCATATTATTAATTCAAAAAATACGGTAGAGACTAATTTGATAATAAATAGGTAAATATATATATCAAATCGATAGTAAATTTTTAAAATATAAGAATTTAATTGATAGCAAGTGATTAAATATATAAACCAACTTAAAAAAAAAACCTAAAGTGTACGACACAATTTTCGTTATATATGCATGAATACGTTGATGATTGTAATTTGATTTATTTTTTAAAAGTTTTATTTGGCTAAAGTTTACCCATTTAACTTCTGCTGCATCTGTCACATTTATCTCTTGCGGTAGTAATTTCCAAATACTCATGTTTGTATTTTGTATTGTGTTATAGAGCACAAAGTGTAATTTAGTTAGAGCAATCAATTGTTTTCTCTTTTAATTATTTCCATATGAATGTGTGTCTAAATAAATTTTATATGGGGTCGTGCCCAAATAAGATTTATCTCACTTATAAATATACAACTTAGATGTGCATAAATCCTAGTTGAATTGGCGAAAATATCCCACTTAAATATTCAGTTTTTTTTTTTTAAAAGTTAAATTAGTTCCATTTAAACTGATACCGAGGAGAATCAAACCTAAAACATCGAGAAAACAATTATTAAAGAAGTTGTTTTTCTTTTAATTGGGGATTTAGCCTGACTCACGTATGTGTAAAAGTTTCCAATTATTATTGTCATAGTCATTTTGTGGGTAAAAAATACCACTTAGATATAAAATGCATAGGAAAAACAATTGTGGCCAAGGTTATTTTGGACATTATGATGAAATATTTGCGTCAACGGAGTGTAGCTAGGATATAGAAGGGGGTGTAACTAACAAAAAACCATTGAGAAATCGCAATGGAAGACCCTAAAAACCAGTAATTAGGGTTTGTGATTGCGAGGACCCAGCAAGCAACAATCAGGAATCAAAATTCCAATCAACAAAGAAGAACAGAGCCTCTGTCTGTCTCTGCTGCTTTCTAGGTATTCTCTTCAATCCATGTTTTGTTTTTCAGCTTTATGCTTTTTTGTTTGTTTTGGTTCCTTTTCCCCCAAAATTCATTCATGTCTGTTTATTCCTCAATGTTACTACTGCACGCGCAGGTTTTTCACTTGTCTGTTTCACAACAGTTCTCAAAGTTTTATGGGTTTTTGTGTTTGATTGCAACCTCATCACTTCCTAATAATTGATTAAAACTATTGTTCTTTCACTGTTTGTTTGCAGAGTAGTACCATTTTTGTACTTTGTTTTTTGTTTATTTATTAATATTAATCATTTTTGGAGTTTAAGGTTTAATTTAGATTTTAATGACATTGTTTATGTGTTAATTAACAGGGTTTTGTGTTTATATACTATGAAGAGAACAATGCCATGGAGTGATGATGATGACTCATCTAATGATGAGTCATCTTCTTTACATTCAGACTCTGAAAATGATAGTAAAACTGGAGGCAAAAAATCCAAAGGTATTTTTGGTGTGCATCATCTTATAGCTATGTTGAATTATCTGTTTATGTGGAATATTTAGCGTATTTTGTTGCCTACAATGAATTCGTGTGGGATTTATAAAACACTAACAACAGACATGACACTGACACTTTGATGTTTGTACTAATTTGAGTAAATAAATTAATTGAATCTAATTGTGTGTAGTGTTGGTGTACGGACACCACACTTTTAATCTGAAGTGTCAGTGCTACAATGTGTGCGATAAGTGAAAATTGTATTTGGACAAATGTACTTACTTGAACCTAGGATGTGGATGGGTTCTTAATGTGATTATAACCCCCACAATTAGTGTTTGTGTTTTGGGTCTATTTAATAAATATCTCATCTCTAGAATCTGGATTGACGCTCATCCAAGGTATGAAACCTCGGTGTTGCAATTACCTGAAGATCATTTCTTGGCTGACATCTAATGTGATAAATCAGGAGTTCTGGCGAAAACTAAAAGTTAATTGAGTGATAGCTGATGTTATGGAAGAGAAATTGCACAATTTCTTGATGCCCCATTGTAGAAGAGATTCCTTGTTTTTCCTAGTTATTGGTGTATTGTGATCACTGTTTTAGATTTTGTTGTTGGGGATATATACCCCATCTTGACCTTCAGTTAGTGTAGTGCAAGATGGTTCATAAACAGTTGTGGTAGATACATAATGATATCCTAAATCAGCCGATAATGCTTAAAATAATGCTTTTTATCTTCACAGGAATTCTTTCAAGAGTTTCTTCGGCAACTAGAGTAGATATTTCCCAGGAGATGTAAATTAGAATATCCGGCTGTTAAACCTCCGTTAACAATATATTATTGCCTTTGTTTGACCATATTGTGTGACTTAATTAGCGTTAGTTCATAATTAAAACTGTTAGCTTCTGAAATCCATATTATGATGGCTTCATACTCATTTTCTTGTAAACTTTGACATCTTGAAAATTCTCACTAATGCCATTGCCATATGTTGCTTAGTTACTAGTTTAACTTCATGTCTGCAGGTAAATCTACAAAGCAGAAAAGTGCTCCAATTGACTTTGAAGCTCTGAAGCGATACGGCTATAAAGGCGGGCCTTCAGTCTTAAAGGTACCTCCACCCAAAGAAGATGACACAAAGAAAGATTGGTCCTGGTCCAGTGGAAAGGAAAAACGTGTCGAGAAGGAAGTTGAAGAAACATATGAAGAGAGAAAGAAAACAAGAGAGGCTCTTTCCCTAGGAGAGCAAATGCCAACTGTTCTGACTAGGAATGACAAGAAGAATCTTTCCTTTTCTCAGAAGGAAAAGAAGAAAAGGGATCTTGGTCAAGCAAGCAGGGGGAAAAATTATGTTGAAGAAGAGAAAAGGCTGTTGAGGGACAATGGAGTCTATTCTGGTTTTGATTCTTGATGCCAGGCTACAATCTACTACATTTTGTATAAAGGTCTGTGAAATGGTCTTGTGTCATTTTGTTGTAAGGATTTAGTTTAGTTTATGTCTACTATAATCTCATGTGAGTCATGCCATGTTAAATTGAAACCATTTTACGTATTAAATGACTGAGATTGATAAAATCTGACCAAAAATTATTGAGCTCATCGAATACTTTCAGACAACGCAAAAAGTCATGGTAGGGGTGGAGAAAGTTTTCTCCCTTATAAGCAAAAAGTCTTGGCAATACAAGTATACAACCTTATATGGATTACTAAAATTAAACTTCACAACATTATCTCTTAATATTGATCGTTCATAAATACACTCTTTTGATCCCTCCTGTTTGAGATGTCTGATTCTGGTACTGAATTTTTTTTAGTCAATGAAGTCTCTCCATTCTACCTAAAATAGTTAAAGCGTTATTTTTTATTTAAAATATATGGAATTAAAATTTACAGAGGGGTTCTATAAAATGAAAGAGGGATACATAGATATTCTTTTATTGAGTAAAAATTAATATTATAATTAGTGAGTTTAATGTAAAGGAATGTATAACATGATTTAATCAAATGAATTTGTGATTTTTTTATTAATTCTGAGATTTGGAAGTTTTGAATAGAGTAAAAGTGATGGAGTAATAATTGAAAATTTCTAAGGACTAAAATTGCTAAAATAAACTCACGGGGGCCAAATTTGCATGGAACTTAAAAAATGGAATATCCCTTACCAGCACCCCCCGTAAGTTTTTCAAAAATGCTCTTGTGCAATTTAGGTTTTGTAATCCGAATTCAGTTTTTCCTTTGTTATAGGGTGAAAATTTGAGTTTTTCACAAATTCGGATTTTTTCGGATTATGTAATCCGAAAACTTCAAAAAATAGGGTGCGCTATTTGATTTTTTCGGATTATATAATCCAAACATCCCTTAAACATCCTTTTTCAAGGGAAGACCAGGTCGGATTATATAATCCGAACTGTATCAGCACAAATTCTAAACATGTTTGTAACATGGATTGTCATTTTATGGACAATATTAATCTTCCTAACTCTCATCCTTCTGTTTTTGGTCATTGTTACCTGTTCTTAGTCAAAAATCGAGTTTTCGGGCTACTTGATCGGATTGCTCCGAAACTTCCCCAGAAAATCAGAAAAAATTCAAGGATCATGACTCCCTTAGAAGGGACTTCTTATGGGACTCCGCCCCTCAAAATCCAAAATTCCACTGTTTAGACTATTTTTCATTTTTTTAAATTTTTTTCATATTCTCAGAAAAATCCGAAAAAATTTGTTTGTTATGAACATTATAAGTGGATGTCCATATAGCAATTGGGTTATTGGGTCATACTATTTGCTTATTGGGCTATGTTCTCCTTGCCCATTATTTCTTTATAAATAGAACTCATATGTAACCTAATTGTACACCAAAAGAGAATAATAGAATACTTCTCTCTCTTCCTCTCATTCTCTTTTCTTGTTCTTATTTCCTTAGTTTGATAGAAGCATTAGTTTTATTTGATTTTTAGAATTTTTTGGTGGTATTTTTATGATTTTATTTGACAGGTTTTTAGCATTTTTTACTTAGTTTTTTTGTTGTTTTTAAAAGCAAAACTCAAAACTGCTGAAATGTGAGAGAGTCTGATGGTTGATTATACATAAGAATTGTCCGGATTATAAAATCTGAAATAGTGAAACATGAATTTGGATTTTAAAATCCAAACTGCACAAGGGCATTTTTTAAAATTTTACAGGGCACGCTAGTCATGCATAGGGTGCGAAAAGTAATATGTAATAAAGTAGTGAGAAAAAAACTGATCAATTAGGCACTTTGGATTTGGGAAATAAGCATTTGTTTGGTTCCACATTTTGTTAACAAAATCCCACATCCCAATTTTACTTGCACTGTGATGTTACCAAGCTATATTTTGAAGTTTTGACACCGTGATATTTTATTTTTTTAGGAACACCGTGATATTATGAAGTTATGATTTGAACAAACACCGACTAATTTTACTATCATAAAAATCCCTTAGGCCATCCTTTTCCCTTCTCATTACACTTGAATGGCAATATACATGTATGTATGGGACTAGGGTAGTAAATGCACATCTGAAGGTGTTGTGGGACATCTTTGTATGTTTAATTTGAAGATTTTCATGTCTACCAGATTAACTTTGTTTAAGAACTTATGACTCAAATAAATCATCCATCAACATAGTGAATTCAAAAGGTGGCATGGTATAAAATCTCGTTGTTCAAAATGATTGAAACTAACCCAATACAGAATGTATCAATTGAGCAATGCTATTCATCTCGAGATAATTCATCCCGGGAAGCTTTTGGCCACTTAAATTTCTTCATTTCTGGAAAACATGGAAATCACGGGTACAATTTAGGAAATAAATCAAAGTAAATAACCGTTCGGGAAATCTTTGCTGGATTTTCTGTCGCGACAAACAACATTTTCCTTATGAGTTACCAAAATTATTATTGGATTTCCTAATTATAGAACAAACAATTTCTTGATTGTTCAACTAAAAGGTTGTTACTTGTTGCATCTTATATCTCTTTGAAGTGATGCAATCCTTATGAGTTGGTCGGTCAGGCCTTTAGAAGGAAGGAGAAAAGTAACTCACTTTTTGGAGAGATCCAAAGCAAGTTGAAACAAAACTAAAATTAAAACAAAAAATGCTAATAAACAAGTACTCCGTTCAAGGTGCAGTGACGATAATATTCACGTGCAATAATGAATGTATACTCGAATGATCTCATAGATCAAAGCTAAAGATAAAACAATGCATGAGAGAATTTGTTTACATCTAAAACTAAATAATTTGTTCGCCGAAATCGGAAAACATGATATTTACGGTCATACAAAATATCCTAAAGTGATTGGAGGTTAGGTGAGTGTAAATAAAGTCGAATATGAGAGTCAATTAAATCTTTCTCAAGTCTATTGAGATCTATGAAGGTGGTGAAAGTGTTACACTGAGTCAAAACTTCGTAGAACTTGACAATTGAGCAATTTACTTATGCTCCATATTTATAGCACCAGTGAACCACGTTCTGCATAGCAATGGAAAATTTCGTGAAACTAGAGAATAAAGTTAAATGTGAGTCGCCATGTATCCCAAACAACATGAGTGTTTACTCATTACGCGCTTAAATAACCAAACAAGACTAAATTATATAGGCAAACAATGTTTTAGTCGGTAGGATTAGCGTTTATGGATAAATGCTGGTCTAGTAAATTTGTATGCACACAATCAATCAAAAAAATTATTTTACGTATTTTGATTATTCTACCTCTGCCTATGATTTTTATGCATTTCATAACTCAATAGCTTAAACACAAAAATGGATCCCCTCCTGCTATTTTCCCTCATGCGGTCCCTCCTGCACCATTCTTGTCCCTTCGATTAATCCAACGCAAGAGAAATAAAACGGTAAAAATAATGGCAAAACATGTTAAGAGAGAGAAACATTTGAGTTTAATTTTCTTCTTCACCGTCCTGCTGCTCAGACCCTATATGCTCCCCGCTCTTCTTTTTCATCTTTAACATTTATTATCTTTTTCTTAGGAGCTACAACAATTCTGTCATAATAAATAAAAGGATTATAACATTTTATGATTTGTTCTCTTTACAGTTTCAAATGTTCACATCCCAATTAAGAACATACCAATTCATACTGCAACTCTTTTACACCCCACACTAAACCAAGGAAAGTTGTAATGTTTTGCAGATCTGAGAACATAAAACATACATAATCTTCTTTTAAAAAAACATATATAATTTAATTTAGCATGTAATTAATACTTTCATCATCCATTATAAACTCTTTTAAGAACGCTGCTTTCAAAAACATCAAGAATGGATGTATAGAGCATAAATTATTTCCTCGTAATGATCTATCATTTGTTACCGCGTCGCCGCCGTTTTATAGTGGAGATGAAATTGAAAGGTCTTGTACCCTTGTGAGAGAAAATGATGTAAACGGACCTTCTTGATCGTCCCGAGATGTTTGATCTTTCTTATTAATTCTCTCTTTCAACCAATGGATTGATCCAACCGCTTAAAATAGAGCATGAGAGATGGCAGGAGAGAACAAGGCATGAGAGGATCCAGATCCCTTAAACACCCGAAACTTAAATAGTTTTTTTTTTTTTTTTTTTTTTTTTTTTCTTTTAATTTTAATTTTTTTTTTTTTTTTTTTTTTTTTTTTTTTTATAAATGAAATGTAGGTCCCTTTATTTTTAAAATCAGTTTTTTCCCTAAATTTCACTTTTTTCTTTCTTAATTTTCACCCGTCATCCCTTTTTTGGTAAGTTTTGTAAATATAACCTATTTATTAATGTCGTGGCAAAGCTTACATAGTGACACTAAATATCTATGCAAGAGAAAAAGTGTTTAATAATATTGTCACGTTTCTTCTTAAAAAATTAAAAAAAACATTGTCACGTCATTAATGAATGTGTCACATTAATAAAAATGACCCAAAATGAAATGAGATACGAAAATTTAGAGACAAAAATTGAAATTGAGGACAAAAAAAAAAAATTAAAATTGAAGGATACAAATTTACTTTTTTTAAATAGAGGAAAAATGCATTTAAACTAACACCTAAAACACTGAGCTTAAAACAATAAGTGAACACTCAATTTCGTCCTTTCTCATTCACAATTTTCCAACGTTACAATTGAAAACTCATAGTAGTTATTTCTCTCATCAAGGGAAAAATTAGTTTCTAATTGATTATAACAAAGAACTTAATTTGTCTTCGATATGAAAATATCCTAGAATATTTGGGATTTGTGGAGTGTTACGCACACTCTTTGTTTATGACTCTCCTTACATGATCTGACATTTTGAAAAGAAAAATGAGTATTTTAACTTTTTTTTTTGCTTGTGTTATATAAGTTACTTTCTTCGATCACATTTATAAGCAAAAATCAATTTTTATATACATTGAATAATTAATGTATCTGACCTATAAATATGATTGTATACATTAATTATTCAATGTATCTAAAAAAAATGTTTTTTGTTTATAAATGTGATCGGAGAGATATATTTTTGTTATCTCATGAGTTGTTTGTCATATAGTTGTTCAAATAAAATAAAATGGATTCCCAAACAAAGAGTGAGATCCACTTTATTGTTTTGTAACGTACAAATTTGTGCTCATTTTAGTGAAGTGGTGTGGTCTTCTTCATCTTCCAATCCAACCAACCAAGCACAAATCGAAAACCCATTTTGACAACATCTTTCAAGATCCCTATTTTTCACTTCCACCTTCCATTCACAGACTTTGAAATGGAGGCACTTCAATTTGAAGGGCCGCTTCACTTTGACAGACTAGAGGAGCTTTCATTGGAGAGCCTTTCAACCATACATGTTGAGTCAGAGTTCGCCAAAAGAGAAAAGGAACTATCTTTCAAAGCCAAAATAGCTCAAGAAAGATACCAAGATCTCTTCAAAGAACTCAAAATAATTGGCTCAACTTATGGTAAAACCATTGAACTTTTAACAAAGAAAAACAATGAATTGCAGGTTCAAGTCAAGAAATTGAAGGGTGTTGATGATGATGATGATGATGGTAGTAGCTATGACTATGACTACGGCTACGAACTTGATGTGTTAAGAACAAAGAATGTTGAATTAGAGGAAACTGTGAAGAAGAATTTGGCAACTATAAGCGAGCTGAGGAAAGAAAACGGAAAATTGAAAGATGAGAAACGCGGGGTTGAGAGATTGCTCCAGTCTGTGGACACGAAGTTCAGGGGACTGCATGAAAGAGTAGCGATGTTGGAGGATGATACTGAACGTTTGATGAGTGTAGATTCCTCTGAAGATGAAGAGGGTGTTGATGATTGTGAGCTCAGAAATGACACTGTGGAGGGTTTGTCCTCTTCCTTGCAAGGTGAGTCTCCATCTCTGGAATGTGCATAGGTTTTTAATATGATTATGATTTATGCCCCACAATTAGTGTTTGTGTTGTGGGTCTGTTTGGTATGAGATAATTTTGAGCTTATAACTTATGTCTTATAAGCTCATTTGATTAAAAAATGTCTCTTTCGTAACCATCACTTTCTCATGAGCTTATGGTTTGTTTTTATTAGCTAATAGTGTTTTTTGATAAGTAGCAAATAGCTTAAAGCTTATGGCTTAGCATTATTTATCTCAATTTTACCCCTATAATCTTATTTGAAAAAAATTAAATATTCATTAAATATATCACTTTTATGTCATTTCATATTTATAAGTCAGTTACGTTCAACCGCTAATTTTATCAAAGACTACAAATTAAAAGTAGCTAATTTATCAGCTATTAGATATTCACTATAAGTTCATCCTCTATAAGCTAGCTTATCAGTTAAATGCTATTTTTTACCAAACAGAGCATAAATGTCTTTACACTAGAATGTGGATTGACACTCATCCAAGCTAATGAAACCTTGGATTTGCTGGTTCATTCAGCTGTTGATTTGAATATCTGTGATCATATTGATAAGGGTAAATTGGGCGACATCTAAGGGTTGATAAGTTTATAACTTTATAAAATGGCACTGATGAACCAGTCTAATTATGTAGCAATTACTTGAAGACCATTTTGTGAATGGCATCTAATATGGTAGAATAGAAGTTCTGGCGAAAGCCAAACATTAATTGAGTGCAAACAGATAATAGTATGGAAGAGAAATTGCACAATTTGATGATGACCCATTGTGGAAGTGGTTCCTTGTTATTGGTGTATTGTGATCACTGTTTTAGATTCGGTTGTTGGGGTATATACCTCCTATCTTGACCTTCAGTAAGTGCAATGCAAGACGGTTCCTTATCGTGCTATACAGTTGTGGTAGACAGGTAGTAATGTCCTAAATCAGAGTACATTCAAAGGATTGACCAATTCAAATATACAGTCAATTAGGCTTATAATAGTTCTTTTTATCTTCACTCACAAAAATTCTTTTAAGAGTTTCTTAGTGACTAGCGCAGATAAGTTAATTTTCTTCATTGCATAACCTAAAACATCATAGGAATTATCTGTTCGGAAAACCCGAGTTTGATTTTTAGGTGGAACAGTTCTTGGCCAGGCTTTACTTAGTTACTTACCTCTTGACCGAGCTCCGGGTTACTAGGACTCCTTCCCCTGAAAATCGGAGTTAGCACCAAAAAAATAAATATACAACATCATAGGTATTTCTTTTAGAGACAAATGTTTGTTGTTAGCATATTATTAGAGGAGGGGAAAATGTTAACGGCAGAGATCAAACCTTGAACCTCCTTCGACGTCCCAAACCTTTAACCACTCCCAACCCTTTAACCACTGGGCTACACCTTCGGGAACGCATCATAGGTATATTATCTTGCTATTAAGTGATTTAGCCTCATATCCCTTGGGTTCAGCCAAAGCTTTGTGTCAAGGAAAGCAAAAGACATAAAGTAGAATATCAGTGTTTCTTTATACTGTCTTTGCTTGACCATATTGTATGACTTAATTTGTGTTAGTTCATAAAAGTTATTATTAGCTTCTGAAATCCATATTATTACAGCTTCATACTCTTCTTCTTGTAAACTTTGACATCTTGAAAATTCTCATCAATGTCATTGCCTTATGGTGCTTATTTACTAGTTTAATGAACTTCATGTCTGCAGGCAAATCTATAAAGCAGAAAAGAGGAAAAGGGAGCTTGGTCAAGCAAGCAGGGGGGGAAGTTATGTTGAAGAAAAGTAAAGGCTGTTGAGAGACAATGGAGTTTGCTCTGGTTTTGATTCTTGATATGCGAGGCTAGAATCTACTATATTATGTATAAAGGTACTATGATGCTATCTTGTATCATTTTGTTGTACACTTGTACTGAGAAGGATTTGGTTTTGTTGATGTCTACTATAATCTCTTAACAGTCGAAATCATTTTAGATAATTAATGAAAGAGATTGAGATTGATATACATGTATGGGACCATCTGAAGGTCTTGCGGACATCTTTGTATTTTAATTTGAAGATTTCACTGTCTATCTGATTAACTTTGTTCAAGAACTCATCACTCAAATAAAGCATCCATCAAAATTTAGTGAACTTAAAGGTAGCATGGTATAAAAACTTGTCAATCAAAATGATTGAAACTAACCCAGCAGTGAATTTATCAATTATGAAATTATTGTTCACCTAAAAGGTTGTTACTTGTTGCATCTTATATCTTCTTGAAGTGATGCAATCCCAATGAGTGACGAAATAAACAAATTCGTTGTCTCAAATGCAAATACCAAGCTCTGGTCAGTCTGGCCTTCTGAAGAAGAAAAACAAGTCACCCTCTGGGGAGATTCAATTCAAGTTGAAAGACAACTAAGATAAGAACAAACATGCTGGCAATAAACCGATAAATTATTTTTTCCGGTGATTTTTCGTTCCCTTGTTTCCCTGAGACAAAGTAATCCTGCATCTTGGATTTGCAGTTGGCATATCTTTCCCGCTAGTGCATAATTTGAAGTGCTAAATCTCATCTTAAAAGGAAAGTCATCTTAAAAGAGGATGAAAAGGAAGAAATAGAGATCTATTGAAAGCACAAGAAAATACTCATTATAGAAGAATATCTAAAATTGAAGGAACTGATTGCATTATTCATTTATTCTATTTCATTCCTTGTTACTTGACGATTGGGTTACACACATTTTTCAATAAGTAATCAATATGCAGGTGTTGTTTATTCGTCTGTGTAAGCAGCATACATAGTCTCCGTAGAAGCTCACATGATTGCTTCACTTGTAACCATCCATCCAGAATCAGGTCCCTGTCAACAAACTCTTGGCTAAAGTTGTACTCCTGTTTAATTTTATTGATCCTGCCCAAACACAAAACTCTCAATATGGTTTGAAATGAACATTTACACTACTGAGATCCAAGAGGTGTGGACACTCACAAAAGACACAAAGATACAACAAAATTTAAAGTCCTGTTAGAATTTGAAATTATAATCAAACACATATTAGACATGAACACGACTAGTCTTTTCAAGTTTCATGTTTCAGAGCAGATGACCAATGTGTTTATTGGATACAGTAACCTAACAATGTATTTCAGTTAATGAGCTAAACCATAAATTAAACTGATATATGGTTGGTACCTTCTCTATATTTTTCAAGATATACTAAGTGGCAAAATTCAAATATGCTAACCTGAGTTGTATAATGTCAACTTGAAGAAACAAATTAACAGATTTAGTAATGCCGAAGAATAAAAGAATGATTAGGAGTACTATGAGAATGAGGAAAAAATATATTTGAACACAATCCAGATAAATTGTCATTTTTTATCGGCACTTTGGCAACCTAACCTTTCACTATTTTTTGAAACAAGCAGACTTTTACGTATTACAAATCATATTTACAAAATGAAGTAAACATCAAATAAGAATGAAGTGAATTAATTTATTGATACACATCCATGCATTGATATAGTGAAGTAAAATAAAAGCCAACTAGTATATCCAGACCATGGCCAACGTGAAGAATGGCAAAGGTAATTATCTAACCTTTACATTGAAGAGAACACTACCATCAGAAACCTGTTCACCCACTGTAACTTGTAGCCCGCGTACATAGCCAGATGATGGTGCCTTTACAACATGCTAGAGAAAAGGCAAAACAGTGTTGGTCATAACTTTCTAAATAGATAAACAGAGAGAAATTTACAACATCTACAAAGAAGCCATACCTCCATCTTCATCGCTTCTAATACTAACACGGGTTGTCCCACCTCTACTCTAGTCTCGTTCTTCACTAGAACCTTAACCACCAAGCCTGCCATGGGTGCCACAACAGCTCCTCGAGGAATGCCAGATGATTCGGATTTTGGTTTATGTTGGGATTCCTCATCCTCAGACAACTTGAGGCCTATTTTCTCTTTGAAATAATGATGAAAGGACCCTTGCCAAATATGAATATGCTTCATTTGCTCCTGAATCCCAAGGGAAGGAAATCAATAGCATATCAAGAATTTTATGTTTGACAAGAAAGAGAATTCGGCAGCAATTTTGTTTTACTAAATCAATCTACATACACTCCAAAATCATCTACGCAAAGGAAGGCGAAATACCTTCGAGTATACAGCAAGGTTAACATCGTTGATTACACCATCAGCTTCAACTCTAAAATCATGATCTTTTATATATGTTGCTTTAACTTCTAAACCAGGACTTCCATTTTCATCTGTCTGGAAGTATACAATACCATCTTTAGTCAACTATTAGAGAATTTGTTGCACAATAAAATGTGGAAAAAATTACTGTTTCATGTTAGGAGATACCTCAATCAGGTACCTCCCATCAGGCAGGTAAGTGATGGTAAGCTTCAAGATATTTGAACTACCGCTATCATACTCATTATCCCACTCAAGTTTTATTGTACGCTTGGCTTGATGATGGACTCTGAAAGGCGGTGAATTATACCATATAGGGTGTAAGCTGCTGCCACCTGAACATAGTGGCAGATGTAAATACCCAAACAAAAATAACTCAGAACATTAAATAACAGGAATGAAACAATACCAGGGGGGTTTCTAGCTGATACGAAATGTTCTTTCTCAACGAGACATGCAGCTACAAGGGATGCACTGCGCCTAGCAGCTTCATATGCTTCTTTGGCAGACTCTGAATTTGTAGCATCCACAAAGAGATCTTCCTTGTAATTATCAATAAAATGAGTCTCCACATTGCCATTTTCAAATGCCCAGTGATTAGCGAGCTTTAGAAGAAAGTTGACATTAGTTGGTAGACCTGCAACCTGTGCAAGAATATATTAGAAGTTTACACATGGAGCATGATTTCTAAAAGATGGAATGCTGCTAGAAATATAGTTTTTTTTTTTGAAGAACTAGAAATATAGTTTATTTAAGATTACTTGAATTTCTTTCTTCTATGGGAACTGGTCGGAAATGCCCACCTTTCTTACATGCCTAGTACTATTCCACCCTACATTGTCAACCCTTGGCCCCAAAGATAACAAAGACAGGGACTAACAAAGGACAAGTTGTATGACATCTCAACACGAGAAAGCAGAGATTTTACTAACTAAGCCTCACTCATAATCAGGATTACATCAAATTACCTATAGCAAGATCAACACAAAAATTCAAGTATACCTGAAAATTTGTCAAACTATCCTTCAGTTTGACCAATGCTGCAGCACGATTTTCTCCCTGCACTACAAGCTTAGCAATCATTGGATCATAGTGCATGCTAACAGCATCTCCTTCTTTAACCCCAGTATCCACCCGGACTGCCAAGATAGTAAATTTTCAGTTAGTAAAAAAAGAAAGTATCTTGGAGTTTCATGTTCTTCCAACAGCAGAAAATAGGATAAATTTTCGGATTGACCATAAATTAATTACTAGGATAACTTTGCACAACTGACCCCCTGATGAGACTGGAACGTGATAATGATGCAGTACTCCAGTTGCTGGAAGAAATCCTTTTGGAACATTTTCAGCATAGATTCGAGCTTCAAAAGCATGACCTGCTCCACAACATAGAATTATAATATAGATAAACTTCAAAGTATAGGCATAACAGACAGAATTTCACACACATTCTCACAATAGTATAATAAAAATAAATAATTAACAAGCTCAACTGATGACTTATACAACATCCTATATGATCTCATTTTCAGAAAACCGGTTCTTTCTGTCATTTTTAAGTAAGTTTCAGAGGATGCCGCTGAGAAGACTTTCCAGCAATTAGTCATAAATACTAAATAGTAAGAATTTTTTTTCCCAAGCAAAGTATTTGTCAAAATTTAGGAGGGATACTAATACTCGACTTCCAAGCACCCCACTAACAGAAAATTTTGTTCTAAAACTGATGTTTTGATTGTTTTCTCTTTTGTATCTATTAGGTTTTTATATTGGGCCTAACTCATCCTTACAAAACCGGCTTGTAAGGTGAGGGGTGCCACTCTTTATAGACTCTTATCAATAGTCCTATCTTTTCTATGTGAGACTTGGGTTTTTCCCAATAGTATCTCGGGAGAACCTAACCAAATTTAGAATATACTTCACTCAACCACAGATCTGTAGAACTGTCAACTTTAGTTCATTAAGTTTTTAATATGGAATTAAGCAAAGTCAACCTAAAAAGTCCCTCACCCACACACTAAAAGAAAAGAGACGGGAAAAACTGAATCACCTAATATTGGTATTTGTGATTGACTCAGTGGAAGAGGATCTCCATTCGCAACATGTATTTGCCATTCAACAAGATCTTGACCAACAATCATCTCTGTGACAGGATGCTCAACCTGTACTAACATGCCCCCGTGTTATAATTAGGTAAGCCACAATTCTAGGACAAAATGACAGTAAATATCAATCCAGGCACCTGAAGACGGGTATTCATCTCCATAAAGTAAAACTGGCCAGAGACTGTATCAACTATAAACTCCACTGTCCCAGCATTGTAATAGTTAACTGCCTTCAGCCATCAGAAAGAAACAAGAAATCAGTAAATGGCTATCGAATATAATGAAGATCTTCAAACCACATGAAGTTAAGAGATAAGCAAAAGGAAAATGATAAAAGGAAACCGCACCTTATTACTCAAAAATATTTTAATAAAGACTACTTGTTATTATTTACTGTTTAAAATTAAATAAGGAAAGACATGTGCATGAGTTTAGCACAACAAAAACCACATAACCATACATGATGCTCAACAACAAGCAGAAAAATTAAAGCATAAAAATTAAAGCCAAACATTATCATAAAGCTGCCAAAGAATCAGTTATTATGGCAAACAGAACTAAACAGAAACCTAAAAGTAGCACTGAAATGACTGAATGAAACCAAATCAGAAGCAATGACTACAAGGGTGCGGAGCCTCGGTCCCAGTCCAAATTAGGTAGTTCTCCCTCTACCCCCTCATGCCACACTAACCTCCTTTCGTCACACTTTTCTTCTTTCTTAACACACCCTCTACACTTTACTAGGCTTCTAACTTTGCTTACTTCTGAAATACAGGTCCTAAAAGATACCATATAACTATTTATAAATCGTTAACTAGTTAACTGAATAAATAAATTCATTGAGAGGTAGATAGTAAATACTATACATGTATGTATTACATAAATAAATAAACATTATTGCTAAAACTTAATATGGGACTTCCTTGTTAAAAAATTTAAGCATAGAATTTTAATATTCTGCGATGTTCTCATCTTAAGCATTGAAAGCATAGAAAAGAAACTAATCCAGTCATGAATACACCTTATCTAAAAGTTTTCATTCTTGAAAGAAGTCAAAGAACCAACAACTTCAGATTCTTTAGAGATTAATGAAGCAATTACAAGTGGCTGAGAAAATACTGATTAGCCTTTTGAAACGAAAGGACCTTACCTTTGCTGCAGAAACAGCCGCTTGACCCAAGTGTGCACGAAACTCTGCAGAAATGTTTGGCTGCAAATGTGTAACTACAAGTTCACAACTCCAGTAAAACTTTTAAAAACTAATATTTAGGCTGTTGAATGCAAGTCTTACTGCTGGAGCTTCTTCAATTATTTTTTGGTGTCTTCTCTGCACACTGCAGTCTCTTTCATTTAAATGCAGAACATTCCCATGCTTATCCCCAAATATCTACGATTTCAAACAGAAAAGAATCTTTTATAACTTATGAGCCCATGTCCAAGACAAATGGAGATTTTTGTATTAATGGTCACTATTTGAATTCCATTGTTCCTGTTAAGTTCTGAAGAACTGAAAAAAAGGCCTAGGACTATAATATGAGACACTATATATTTTTCAGAAGAAAAGTAAGCAGCAAATGAAGCTTCTTGGAAAAATGGTAGCAGGATGAGTGATAAAAGCAATATAATTACTTGGACTTCTATGTGCCTCGGTTGAGTAATATACTTCTCCAGCAAAATTGTGTTGACACCGAAAGAAGCAGCTGCTTCACGTTGTGCTGCAAGGAATGATTCAGCAAATTCATCTGGAGTGTGCACAATCCTCATACCCTACATTATTCACATTGTACAAAATTTCAATAGAATGAAACTGTAACCTCATGAACAACAAGGATTGTCTTTATTGATCTCTTTCTTATCTGTTTTGACAATAAAAGAAATGTGCAATTCTTAGAACAGATTTTCAACTCTCAGACATGTAGGAACCTAAAGTGTAGCCACACATTACAATAACGATACTCATCATGCTATAACCAATGAATGAAGACAGGATAAATAAGGTTGACAGAATCATAACAGCACCATGAAATCAGCAATCCAAGAAGAGAACATAGAACTAGGTGAAACCCTACAATGAATTGGACTAAACGCACAAGGCAAAGAATTTTCCAAAATGGCCAAACTGCCCAAACACATTCATTCAGTACTATGATAATCATTCATCCAGGTCAGAGAATAAATTGAATCAAAGGATCATGAAAGGGAGCAAGTATATGAAGGTAGCACTAGGAAGCACCTTTCCTCCTCCTCCATGAGTTGGCTTTATGAGGACCGGATACCCAATTTGATCTGCCTCCAACTTCATTTTATCAATATCTTGTTCATCTCCATGATACCCAGGCACAAGCGGCACCCCTGCAGCCCCCATTATTCTCTTCGATGCACTGATTAATTCATTCCAGAAAATAAAGATCAGCAATAATGCCTCACACAGACACAAACACGTAGACCTCCGAATAATTTAAAAAGATGAAAGTGATTGTAACCATATATATTGATGTCATATACCAGACACGTGACTAAAATTGATAGAAGCCATGAAAGAGACATAATATACACAAACTATAAAATGAAATTATATTGACACCGGGAAAGTGTTTTTACTTCAGTACAACTGTTTTACATCACTTATATAGAGATCAAGTGATTAACTAACTAATAACAAACTACTATATTTGGTTCCACTTTTGGAGGTGCTATAACCGATTTTGACACTTGATTGGATATTTGTCAGTAGGATATGTAGCTTAAAACTCCAAACACGATTTTTACACTCAAATTTATTGTTCAGCTTATATGTATCCTGTGGCGGATCCAATTATAAGACATTGGGGGCTCAAGCCCCCACAAGCGAATAAGATTTTCTTACTACTACTATTATTTTTTTTAAGCCCCTGTAAAACTTACTAGGTTCACCATCACTCAACTAATATTTAGAGGTTAGATTTTCTACTTTAATAAACTAATTTATGTATTATGTAAAAGTTCTAAATAATTTTTTGAAAAATGCTAACAAGTGCTCTTATGCATCGTTAAGTTACACTAACTAACTATTGACTAATAACATCTCTGATATGAAGTGTGGATGCTACATAGATAGATATTTGTAACTAACAACACATTGCATTTCACTTCCAAGTGCAAGATAATGAATCAATGAGAAATGCTAGCAACACACATTCTAACACACACTTATCAACACACTCTCTTTGATCGGTTAATATTCACATGGGACCCACATGATTTGGTAGGTCCAATGTGAATTTTAACCAATCAAAGGAAGTGTGTTGAAAAGTGTGTGTTCCTAGCATTCCTCATGAATCAATAATACCTCTTGTCACCCATATCTCGAATCGCAGACGCCGGAGGTCCAATGAAAGCAATCCCATTATCTTCACAAAGCTGAGCAAAATCAGCACTCTCCGACAAAAATCCATATCCAGGATGAATAGCCTAATCAATCAATCATCACAATCACAAAACTAACCGAATTGAAGTTGAAAATCTCAACAATCAGTACCTACCTGAGCACCAGAACGCAAAGCAGCATCGAGAATGGAAGAAGAGTTGAGGTAACTGAGACGAGGTGGCGGAGGACCGATGCGAATGGCTTCATCGGAAGATGCGACGTGGAGGGAGTTTCTATCGGCGTCGCTGTAAACAGCGACGGTGCGAATTCCGAGTCTCTTAGCGGTTCTGGTGATTCTGCATGCTATTTCGCCTCTGTTTGCTATTAGAATTTTTTCTATTCGTTCTTTTTTCTTTGGTTCCGATGAGAAGTCACGTGCACGCACGTGATGGTTTGAGTGTGTGAGGTTGATTTTGTTCTTGGTAGTAGCATTTCGACGGAATAGTAAGAGGAAAGAAGCCATGTTCTGTTAGTATTATTTCATAGTCGTTGAAGAAATGAGTGAATATATGAATATGAATATGAATATGGATTTTGATTTATTTTAGGACACTGAATCTGACTAAGTGTTTTGATCATTGACGCAACTCAACTCAATGTCGTGTTGATGATAACTGTGATGAGTTGTAATGTAATATTTTATGTAATCTTACATGGATAAGGACGATATATTGCCAAATCATGTGAATGAAAGATGCAAAAATGGAGGAAAAAGGGAAAATGTGAGAGAAAAAAAAACTGAACTTAGAGGTAATAAAAAAAAAAAGTGAAAATTTCACCCAGGAAAAAAAATGTTAAAAGAATTTAAGAGTGGGTTTGGATAAAGTGATTTAGAATTTTGAGCAATTTAAATGAATTGTGTTTATTTATAAATGTTTTTGTTTGGATAGAGTAATAAAATATTTCATTTTGGAATACTTTTATAAATTTAATATTTTTGGGGCAAATTAAAAAATAAGAGTCAATTTGCAATTTTTGAATTTTTTGAGGGGTCAATTTATTAATTTTTGTAAATTTTGAAGGTCAATCTTAAAAATATCGGAGCCAATTTGTAACTTTCTAAAAATTTATATGGATTAATATGAAAATTTTGAAAATTATGAGGACCAAATTATAAAAGTTATTTGAAATTCATAACATTTAGGTGTTATTTAAAATTCTTTAAATTTAACTTGGATAAATGTACTTTATAAATTTCCATCATTTTAAATGTTATTTAATTTAATCATCCAAACAATTGAAATTTACCTAAAAATATTTAAATTTTCTTAAAAAAATTACATTATCTCAAAATATTGCATCCAGACACACTCTAAAGATAGATATGAAAATTAGAAGAGATAAATAGGTGAAACATAAAGATTATTAGATTGATTTGATACTATTATTTTTCAACAAATTTCATCTATAAAATCTAAACTTATTTCAACGAAATTGTTTTAAAATTCATCATTACTCATTTTCAACTATTTCACACTTAATATCCAACTAAATATTCCTAACATTTAGGTGTTATTTGAATTTAGTTGATTATTCCTAGACCGCAAGCATGGTAAACAACTATATATTGTGATTAGTATAATTTTTCCTGTTTTAGAAAAATTTAGGTGGGTTAGATTCTATGAGTTTATCAGAAAATGAGCACACATTAAGGTACAGTGAGTGGTAACATAGATATTTATATATCATTTATTAAAGAGGTTTCTGCGATGACAACGAAAGTTGTATATCTTGCAAATGAGTCAACTTCGTACATAATAAAAATGATGAGTGGTTATTTAAAAAATAAGAAATATTAGCTTTATTATTTGTTTTTCATTATTTAAAGTATTGGATTGGATTGGATAATCATTCCCTGTTCTCTTTGGTCATTTGCTTAATAAGCATACAGTCAGAGCTAATCCTTCTCATGTTGTGTCTTTTGTTTAAATGTCGTTTTAGGGGGGGTGTAATGCCTACTTGAAACAGGCCTGAAATTATTGGGCTTTATTTGAGAAGGTCCATTTATTGAAGCAGCTACTATACAGCAGTACAATTCAACGGGGCCATTACTTTTCCCACCCTTACGAGCTTCTCGCACGCCCTATTCGAATTTTAAAATCCGAAATATTTCAACGTGTTTTTGAAAGTTTTATGGGGTTTTTATGCAATGCGGATTCTAAAATCTGAACAGCATAGGGCGTGTGAGAAACTCAAGATGGAAAAAGAAACAGTCATTCAACGGAAGGTGCTCGTATTCTTGTATTATTACTTGCTTCTTTGGAGATTTCAGCAGGTGGTATGAGTTGCAGTCTTAAAAATGAATATATCAATTATCTATTCATTCATTAGATAAAAGGCTTATATGCATTTCTTGTTCAAATATCACTATTTTACGATTTTTGACTAAACTTTTTTAAGCGATTTTGACCTCTTATAGTTTTTCTTTTGTAATTTTATCGTTCCCACCATTTTTTTTTTTCAAATTTATGCTAAAGTTACATATTGATTGTTACTTTTAAGGAAAGCGATAGTACCTTATTTTGCCTTTTTTTTTTTTTTAAAAAAAAAAAAAAAAAAATTAATTATAAAATTTTTATTTTTTATTTA
>Ga0228711_1003198_pt1 | contig 25431 bp, 8 predicted proteins | sample MedpolnodulmetaG_2_FD_177996 | JGI IMG/M metagenome (GOLD analysis project Ga0228711, IMG submission 177996) | Root nodule microbial communities from Medicago polymorpha collected in Santa Monica, California, United States - brown nodules | ecosystem: Host-associated > Plants > Roots > Nodule... | reverse complement strand
TTTTTTGACAAATCCTAGTTCATATCCCTACCAACCACACGAGGTGCAATAATCATATAACCCAAAACAATACATGCCACTACTTTAAGCACTCATAACCGTACGATCTTATTTCAAACCCCACTTTTTAACCGTTTGATGAAATCAATAGGTCCCACAAAACCAATCTCCCTTGACTAATCAATCATATCATCATCACTCTTCAGTTTTTACACACTTGATTGCAGGCACAGTGACATCACAATACTCACTGCACAAAAACCAATCTCTCTGTCTCAACAACTCTCACACATTGAATCAATAGTAACAACACTCCACGACGTCGTTTTGAAAGTGTTGCTCTTCTTGCACTTCACTCTGTTACGACGTCGTTTTCTAACGGCACCGACACTCTTTCCTTCCTTCCATTTCTCGCTTCTCCGGTAACCTTCAAATCACATTTTAGCTTTTACTTTTCGCATTTCGATTCATCAATCAATCAATCAATCACTCACAGGAACTGCTTTTTTTAGCTATCTCCAAACAAGGCCCTATTTTTCCGTTGTTCCGTTTTTTTCCCTTTTTATTTGTTTGTTTTTGCAATTGCATGATGAAAATGTGCTTGCTTGCGTGTACCACTACCGTTTGTTTTTATATAAGCGCTTCCGCGATTTTAGCTTATGTGATTTTCAGTTTTGTCCCTGCATTATTCTTTTTTTTTTGTTGCATTAATTCATTAATTAACGTATACTTTTCTTTTTAATTTATGCTATTCTTAAGAGGTTAAGCTATGTGAACAATTCAAACTTGTTACTATTAGTATTAGATTTTTTAGGAACAACATTTCAAACCAAAAACGCTCCAGCTCCACTTGTGTTTTGAGCTACAACCTTTACCTATTCTCAGCTCCATATACTAATTAGCTCCATTGTGATTAACTACCCGGTTGGATTTTCTCATTTTTCGCCGCTGCCGATCAAATTAAACTCATAACAGGTTTATTTTTTTTTCCATACCTTTTTTTTTTTTCTTTTTCTTTTTCTTTTCTGTTTGTTTTTGTTTTGTTCAGTTGAGAGGTAAGTAAAGCCTCGTACATAACTGTTCCACCCAAGAATTGAACTCGGTTCTACTGAATGATCGGTCTTTTGATGGAGCTCATTAACCACTCAATCATTCGATTGATATGGTTTTGTAGTTGGTGTAATTCTAACTGCTTGCCAATATAATATTACTTGTTATTAGTTTTGCATTTGTTTCATGTGATTATTCAAATGAGGAAACAAATCTGAATCTTATCAAAAAGGAAATAATAATGTGGGATTAGTTGTAGAGGTTACCCTTGATTTGATATTAATATATTTGTTTGTTTGTATATTTATTTTCATATGTGATAGTTCAGTTTATGAAATCTTTGTTTTTGGAAGTCTGATTTGTAATTGTAATTCAGTTTTGCAGCTGGATAGCAAGCATCGATATTTTAGAAACTGAAATTTCTTTGGAAGACAAAAGGTTATTTTCAAAGCCGGTGCATTGGATGCTTATCCTAGTGATATTAGGTTAGAATTGAAGCCTGAAAGTTATCCACCAGCATGAGTAGAAAACCTATTGATGGGTTCAAACCTGAAAACTCTTCTTTGTCGTATGCTGATTTTCATCGTGAAGTTACCAAAGACGAGGCAGACAAATTTTTAAAAGGTTTTTCGAATCAACCAAAGCAAACAACTTGTAGAAGGGAAAGTGATGAAGATGAGCTTGTTAAGCACATGAAAACTTTACCAGGTTATTTGGAGAGGGGAGAAAAAATCCCGGAGAAAGCTTTGAATGTTGGGGTCCTTGATTGGACCAGTCTGGAACGTTGGCAGTACAGCAATAAACTTGTACCCCCCAGAAGTAGCCGGAGCTCAACATCTTCTAGTAATACATCAACTTCTATTCGTACTGAGGAGTCATGTGGTAATTCTAGAAGGGGTCTAAATTGGTCTCCTTCTCGTCAAAGGATAATCCCACAATCAGTGCAATCTCACTCTATGGCTTCTACAAAGCAAGACCATTATATAGCTGTCAAATCCTCTGGAGAGAATGCTGGAAATCGTCTGAATCTAAGAGATGGCAACAGTAGTATTGACATACAGCGAAAAAATGTCCGGATTATTGATCATCTTTCCCGAAACCATCCTACTAGTATATTGAAAGGTTCTGACAGGAAATATTTACATCCACATATTATTAAGGAAAGTGGCATCTTGTCACATGACCGGACTTACGAGGCAGCATCACATGCTAAGTTGGAAATGAGCACGCAAGATGATCAAATTGAAAAGAAAAAGGAGAATATAAGAGAACAAAGTAGTAGTGTTAATGCACATGATATGCTTGGGAAAAGCAAACCAATTGTTCTTATTTTACCTAGAGACAACCCTCATAAAAACAATCATTGTAGAGCTCCTGATATGCGAACAACCTTGGATCAGAAGTTAGGAAGCCATAGTCAAACAAGATTATTTGTAAATCCGAAGGAACCCTCCCGTACATATCTGAATTGCAATGTTTCACACTCCTGTTCTCTGCCAGATGAACTTAGAGAAAGCCATTCCCAGCCTAAAGAATCACAACCTAGTTCCATTGATGACGAAAGTTTCAAAATTCCTGTTTCTACTTTTTCAGAACCTTCGGCACCTGTACCCGTCAGAATGGGAATGAGTCCGTGCAGATCTAGAAAGGCCGAGGAAAGGAAGCGCACTGTTGTTGTATCTTCCTCTGTAAATGCACCTTCTACGGAAGTAGACCAGAAAGTAACTACTGAGAAACCAAGAAGCTCTTCGCCTTTCCGTCGACTTAGCTTCAGCATGGGCTTCACAAATAAAGTTTCTGGCTGTAAAGAGGTTGCATATGTTCCACACCAGAGCTCCGTAGCCACACATAAACCTAGTTCAGAAAATGTGAGAGGTCATGCTAGCTCAAACATCCCAGGCAGTGATAAACCTGGAAATGCTGGCAAAAACAGGTCCAGCCCTTTGAGGAGATTCCTTGATCCATTGGTGAAACCAAAGGCAGCAAACTGCCATAACTCCATGGAGGTATCTCAAAAAGATTCAGAAAACGCGAGAGGTTATGCTGGTTCAAACATTTCAGGCAACAAATCAGGTGCTGCTGGTAAAAGCAGGTCCAGCCCTTTAAGGAGGTTACTTGATCCACTGCTGAAACCTAAGGCAGCAAACTGCCATCACTCCATAAATTTATTTCAGAAAGAGTCTGTGGTAACAAATAAGAGTGGTAGGTCAGGTAATGGGAAATGTTCCACTATACTACCTGAGAAAGAAATGGACAAGGACCAGAGGTTTGGTTGTTCCACAGTTAACATTGCGGAATCATCAAGCGAAGAGAGGCATATACCTTCGACGTCTCAAGCTCTACTGAGAATATCCATGAAGAATGGTCAGCCCCTTTTTACATTTGCTGTTGGCAACAATAGCAACATTCTCGCTGCCACAGTGAAGTACTCAACCGTCCCAAGACAAGGTGAATGCAGTTGTATCTATACTTTTTTCACATTTAGGGAGGTTAAAAAGAAGAATGGAAGTCGGACAAATAACACAGGAAAAAGCAAAGGTCCTGATTATGTTCGCCATGTCATTGCTCAAATGAAGCTTTCTGATTTGCACTATGATGATTCAAATAGCCAGAACCATGTAGACTCTATCACAAAAGAGTTTGTTTTGTTTTCTGTAAAGCTAAAGCAAGGAGATGCTCAGGTGGCTGACTATCAGCCAGATGACGAGCTTGCTGCTATAGTTGTGAAATCACCCAAAGCTATCAATTATACGCATCTGCATGAATGTCAAGACCTATTACAGGTAACAGTGGTGCTTCCAAGCGGGGTTCATAGTCTTCCAAGTGATGGTGGACCTTCGTCGCTGATTGAGCGCTGGAAAACTGGTGGATCCTGTGATTGCGGAGGTTGGGATTTGGCTTGTAAGCTAAAAATTCTTGCCAACAATAATCAAACGTGCAGAAAGTCAAGAACATCAGAAGCTTATTTTGCAGATCAGTATGAGCTTTTCTTCCAGGTATTTTCTCTTCCATTAATTTAAGTTAGTTATCCTTCCTAGCATATTGCAGATTAATCTTAGTTGGTTAGCCTGTAGATAATTGATTGCTAATTTATTTAAACTGTGAATGCTAAATACAGGGGACTGAACAATGTCAAGATAACCGTCCTGTTTTCAATTTTTCCCATTTTGAACCTGGAGTATATTCAGTAGCTTTTGGTTCATCACTTTCACCCTTGCAAGCGTTCTCCATTTGCATTGCAATGGTGGATGGCAAACTCCCTTACGAACTTTCTGGATCAAGAAACTCTATCGAGGGAAAGAATCGGGCGGAATCTCTATTGGTTCAAACAGATGAACTAAAGGGTCATGGTAAATCTGACAACATTCCTGCAAGTTATGCTGCTTATCCTCCTGTCTCTCCAGTTGGAAGGGTCTAAATTTTATGGAGTAAAGTCAAATCTTATGTCTCGTTGCCATTAAGTGCATAACGTGGGTAACTAGCAAATATTTGTTTTTTTTTTATTAGAGTAGTATGTTATTCTTATGTGCCGCATAGGTGAAAGCCTTGCAAGCTCATAACTCGATCATAAATAATCATTGTCAACTAACAACTAGTTGAAGTGTGAATAGCAGTAAATTGCATTTTATCTTTTGGTATTTCATTTTTGTCTCATTCACCTGGTTGACCAATAAATCATGTAATTAGAGTCATTTTATCGAATGGGTAAGTGACCACATTCAAAGTGGCATCTTGAGGTAATGTGATGACGTACAAGTGTACTACTAAGCCTGATTTCCAAAAGGGAGTTGACAATTGAGTTCCATATGTAAATTTTGGTAAATCATTGATGTCCGAATCTTAGAGTTGAGTTCAATACGTACTTTCAGTTTATGAATGGTGTTTCAACTTTCAAACTCTAGAGATTCGTACACCAATGATTTACGGAAAGTACATTTGGAACATACGAAGTTGCAAAGGTTGAAAAAGCAGGAACATATATGCCGCTAGTCCTCCTCAGTCTATATATATATACCAAGGCGTATTAATCTTGGAAATCAGTTGCAAATATCTCATAGTTTCACTGTAAACAACTAAATATAATGTTAGACCAGAAATATTATTTGTACTAACTGTAGTCCTTAGCACAAATCTAAGGAGTCGCAGCTCACGTCACATCACATGTTAACCATATCCAGGAAGAAAAAAAAAAGTCGCAAGTCGCAACAGAATTTGGGTTCAGGTCAGCTACTGACTAGTGAGCACAGAGTTGGAAAGGTTGATCAAGAAAAGACCCTTTGTTGATTAGAGTTCAAGGTTTCAATAATCAAATAGGGTGTAAGCCAAAAGGCCACCATTATTTGTTGCAGTTTTATTATGATCCGCTTGCTTTTTGATTTATCTTTGATATTGAAATCACATATTTCCCACAAGATTATCATGTTCAACCAATTGAACCACAATCGTTAAGTGTTTACAGATTAAAATCACACACACGACTATAATAAGGTGAATAAAAAAGTAATTATGCTATAAAAAATATATTATTTAACTATAATATATATGATAAGCGAAGACAATTAAAAGGGTAAATAATATAATTACTGCTATAATATTCTTTTGTGTATGATAGGAAATTGTCTCAATCTGACCAAATAAAATAACAGTCTTTCTGTATGATGTACCTGAATAAAAATGGTTTGTTTTTTAAAACAGACCATAACAAATTACCCAACGTAAGAATTTTGGAAAAGAAGAAAATAGAAGAATAATGATAAAGCAGAGACAGCAAGAGCAAATGATGGAGAAAGGTGGTGAGGGACTGATACCACCAAACACAAATCCTTTGAACTTTCTCTCTTCTCTTTATTCTCTGTCACCACTCTGTCTTTTCATCTAGTTACATACACATAGAGGATTCAAACAACAAGAGCAAGAAGAAGACAGAAGTGGTGCTGTAGTATTCTATCTGGGCCAACGAAAAGACAAGAACAAAAGCATTTTTTATCAGCGTCTTTTTCAAATTCAAATTTTGTTTTTTAACGTTGATTTGATTCATTATGGATACAGAAGATGGGAACAAGGGTGAGGAGAAGGATTCTTGGGGTGGTTTCACTGAGTTTAGCTTGGACCAAACCAACTAAGAACTGCCACGTCAGGATTTTCACCCGACAACATTGTATCAGAACATGGTGAGAAGGCTCCCAATGTTGTCTACAAAGGAATGATTGAAGATCAAATGTTGGTTGCTGTGAAGCGTTTCAAATCTGCTTGGCCTGATTCACACCAATTCGTAGTTCGTTTGTGCTTCTCTACTGATTTCAATTTTGCATCACACTGATAATAATTTGGGAAAATAAAAGTAAATTTATGTAATCACAATTCACAAGTGCAAGTGTTGTGTTGGTGGAGTACATCGACACATGTCAGGGACACTCTTGCACACCTACAATTTCAGAAATGTCGGTGCTGCATATGATGAAAGTTGATGTTTGATGTGTTTTGTTTGGTTGGATATTTTAGGACGATGCACGTGAAGTAGGGAAACTGCAGAATGATAGGATAGCTAACTTGGTTGGTTGTTGCTTTTAAGGAGAAGAGAGATTGCTAGTTGCAGAGTTTATGCGTAATGAAACTCTCTCTAAGCATCTCTTTCACTGTACGGGCTCTATATAAGAATCTGCTATATCCATGTAGAACACTAGTTTGTGATTTGTGTGAACTATATGCCGGTAGGGGAGACTCAGCCTATGAAATGGGCAATGAGGTTGAGAGTGGCCTTGTGTTCAGCACAAGCTTTGGAATACTGCAACATTAGAGGAAGGCCATTGTACCATGATCTTAATGCTTACAGAATTTTGTTTGATCAAGTAAGCTTTTATGATTAGGTTCTAGTCTCTTTTGAATCATCATGTTTTTATTAACTATTGTTTACATATGGTATCAAGGGTGGACGTTACGGTACAAATTTAGCTTTTACACCTCCAGAATATTTGAGGACGGTAAAAATTAAAGGAAAAAATGGGGGTTAATAGCACTTTTGATCCTTGTAATATAGGTCAAATTTGGTTTTAGACCCTGAATTGTTTTTATAGATTTTATCCCTGCAATTTTAGATTCCTTCATTTTTAGCCTTTGGTGGCATCTATCCATCCAAAAATGATGCGGAAGTACTCAACATTTTTCATGCATTCTTACTTAATCAATTTATTTTCTAAACCAGCACTGTTAATTGAAATTCGCAGGAAGTGTAATTTACAGTTTTGAAACACTTTTGCTTGATCTTCTGAGTGGAAAGCATATCCCACCCAGCCATGTATACTCTCTTATTACCCGCTTCACACTTTCTTTTTATTTTATTGCACTGTGTTTATTTTGTTTAGTGAATCTTTGATTCATAGAAGTTTTGACAACTTGTGCTTGAAATTTATTGGACTTGGACTGACAATAGCATCCTTGGACGGTTGGTTTAAAATGCTCAGTTGGTCACAGTAATTATAGTTTGTTTGTGAATAAAATGGAGACCATAATCCATATAGCATGGATACTTCAAATTGAAGAACGTTTTTGTGTCTGGCACGTGTGTATGACACTAACACATGCGGTTACATTTAATTAATTACTTCAAATTATTACTAGTGCCTATGTGTTGGCATCATAGTCCTTTAACATGCAGGCAATCAACCTTAATTTTCCACTGCTAATGGACTCATGTATGGAAGGTCGTTTTTCAAACGATGATGGAATTGAGATAGTTAGATTAGCTTCACATTATTAGCTTCCCCTTGTTACTTTTTGTTTCTGTTCTCTTTAACAAAGGCTATTTGGATTGGTTTATTAAAGCTTATTTGTTGGCAAAAACACTTGTGAGACTGATTGTAAGAGCTTATGGAAACTACTTATCACATATGTTTATAAGTTGTTTTTAGCTTATTTCCATAAGCTTTCTAAGATAGCTTGTAAAACAAGTATTTGCTATACGAACACCATTTCACATGATTGTATCTTTTGTTATAGAAATAGTTCATACATAAGCATTTGAATGATAAACACTTAATTAAACTTTTTTAATCTAAACATGGCCCAAGTCGATCAAGTATTATTGAAGCTTGGTAGAAGCATAAAATTTTATTTGGTTTACAGCTAGTGTCATTTGTCAGGTTTCATCACTTGTTTTATTGGGTATACTAGATGAGAGTGAACCATCAATTTCGGAAAGAGTGGGATACAAGGAGGAAGACGTTGCAAATGAGGTAAATCAAAGCTTTAATTCTAAGTGTTGCTGATTTTGTTAAGAGAATATTTCTTTGATAGGATAAGCTTTTTATTTTTGGCCCAAACAATTTTTTCAAAAGCTTCTTGATGACAAATTTACCAGCTACTAACCTTGATCTTTTTCTTAGACTTCATAATATATAGTGTTCAATGCTATAAATTTACTAACTATGCTTGCAACACAGCTTTCATTCCAAATATGGACAGATCAAATACAAGAAACAATGATTTCAAAGAAGCATGGAGATTCTGCTTTTCATGCAGGAGAATTCTCCAAGGCCATTGACTTCTATACACAAGTAAGTCAGCTATAATGCAACTGTTACATTGGTGGAAAGTTCCCGAACATGATTTTTTAATAGAACAAATTTTATACAATGAATGCTTTTCTATTGATGTAAAATTGTCTAAAATATTCAAATCAACACAAAAGTGGTTACCAACCCACTTGAGTTAGTCTGATGGTGTTGACTCGAGACCTTGGAGTGTGCTCCTTCTCAAGTGTTCTCCCTGATGCCAATTTAATTAAGTTGGACAAGTTTAATCTTAAAAAAACACAAAAGTAGTTTCCTTTTTTTTATATCATATTTAATCAAATCTTATTTTCAAGGCAAAATCGGTTTTATCTGACCGAAATCAAACATGTATTTAACTAAAATCATATTTGGTAGGAGAAAAGTTATTTAGTCGATCCTTGAACCGGATATCAAGTTTTTTCTTTTTTTAAAAAAATCTATAACTTATTGACTTCTCTTCCTTTTTGCTACTACCACCAATATCTGCATCAACGACCGCTCCGCCTAGGCTCACGCCCCGGGTTTTGCAGCGACCGTTGTGCCCTCCTACTCATTAGGGCCTTACCCTTTCCCCAACGGCCAGGTATAGGTTGTGCGCTTTAGCGCCATCCATTTTCGGAGCTAGTTAATTCGGCAGGTGAGTTGTTACGCACTCCTTTGCGTGAGGCTGGCTTAACAAAGCAGCGACTACCTTCGGCTCTTGGCAGTGGAGGGTTTACAGACAGCTGCACTTCTAGTCTAATATGCCTAGTGAAGCTACTTGAACCACCACTTTTTACTTTTTGTTTCTTGTGGCGCAGATATGGACATGTGATCAATGTTAATGAATTCATAGTTGATCAATGGTGGGACTATGGTATTCACCAACTGTGTACGCAAGGCGGTGTTTGTGTTGCTTCATGAACAACATGGCACAAGAAGCACTAGGACTTAGGAGACGCCATGCAAGCTCAATCAATACCTCCCACCTGGCCTACTGCATTCTATCTTCAAGGAGTGCCCTTCTTCAGCCTTGGGATGAACATTGATGCACACCAAAGTCTTAAAGAAGGCACGACAAGGAAACATGCACATATTCTTTCCTTCTTTCTGGTTACCTCAGCAAACATTAGCTGTATTATTATCTTCAACAAGATTCAAAGTTCAAATTAATAGTTGTCTCTGTCAACGAAATTATTTATGCTTATTAGCTGTGAATCTTAAGGTGCAATAGCTCGTTCGCCCTCGTTACTTTCATCGTGTCCTTAAAGAATCATTGATTTATTTAGCCCCCAACCAAATAATATAGTCCAATATTTTTTGTCAGGATAACATAAACGGGTAAAACTAAAGAGGCAAATTAGAAAGGAAGAATGAACTAAATTAACTGAGTAAATTATTCTATAGTTTTCTGTGAGCTACCTCAAGCTCACAATAGGTATCAACTCTTGATAAAATAGCTTGACCTCAACAGTCATGTGAAATAATAAAGACATTGCAAAATATTAAATTTAAGCTTCCTCAGGTTGCAACTACAAATACCGAGTCCTAGCTCAGGTAGATCAAACCACAAAATAGAACACAAATATAATATACTTGAATCATTGCTTCCCGCCAGTACCTAGAAGCTGACCAATTAGGTTAGTCACCTGACATCAACAAAAAAACACCAGTTAGACAACAAAGCAGTGATTATGGTTAACAAGTGCAGTTTCCATGAATCCAAAAGTAAAAGAGGATTGCTAAATATTTTTTTTTGAAGAAAGGATTGCTAAATATTACGAAGGAATTGTGCACGATAGGTAAGAATTGTACGTGTTTCGTTAAAAAAAAAAAAGCTAAAACGGTTATGTCCATAATTAATAGAAATCATGGGGAGGCCATTGTGTAAATCAACAGCCAAAAATCATTCTTGTGTTTCTTCACTGCTAACCATTGTACAAATCAGCATTTTCAAAAGTAAAAACCATATTCAGATCACAACTTCTATGATCCAAGCACTTAAATTGTTTTGCATTGCATCAAACTCAAGGCAATAAACAGTAGAAACTTCAAAAAGAGCACACATTTTAACAGATAGTAAACCAACTAAAATTGTACCTTTAAACATTTGAAGAACTATTTTAGCATGAGAAACAAACAACCAAATAATGGATTTGCAAAAAAAAAAAAAAAAACTTTGACCCATCCAATCCTAAAAGAGACATAAGGAACATCTTACATGCCAGTATTTGGAAACACAGCGGTCAATGCAGGTGTTTTCACCCATATTTAGCTCGGACTCCTTGTACCTGAGAAGATAAAGTGACAAACAAATTATATCACTCACAAGTCACAACAGGAGTCGAACAATTAACGCAACAGAAAAAGAGCCTTTTCTTACTTATTGTCAACACACTTATTGAAGCAGGACTGGGTCATCCTGAATGGTAAAAACAAACAGGGGTAAGCCAAATGAATAATCATGCTGACAACAAATCTTCATAAAAACTTAACATAAAAAAAATCATACAAGAAACGCAAAACAAGATAAACATTTTAGTTAATACCGAAAGCAAGAGAACATGACAGTGACAGAGAAATCTATGTATGTTCAACAAAAAATCTAGAATAAACCATCAACTCAATCTCTAAACTATCAGCCTCTATCTAATTTAGTCCCTAAGCTACATAAATACAATCAGTCCCTAAAGTATATGAAATCTATCAATTTAGTCTATAAATAATATGAAACCTGTCAAAATATATGAAAATCAATCAATTTAGTCTCTAACATCTTAATAGCAGGGACTAAATTGACAGATTTTATATACTTTATGGACTATAGTTTAGAGACTGGGGATTTTATATATCAATCAATTGTTTTCATAAAGTTTGGTGTGACTCTTTGGGAGAACTTTTGCAAACAAACCGAAATTTTTCATAAGATTTTTTCAACTTACTTTGATAAGTACTCCAAGATAGCTTTTGAAACATCTTATCTTATAGCATATACAAAAACAATTTAACTTTATGTTCCCATTTGCCATAAAAATAGCTTATGTAAGCTTATATATAAGCATTTATCATCATAAGCACTGTGCTATAAGCTGTGAATAAGTTGTTTATCCAAACAGGTCTAACATCGATAGTTTATTCCAAAATCGAATCTAACTGATAAAAAAAGTAAAAAAAGGGCTAATGCAATAACTGTGAAAACAAGTTGAAGAAAACCTACTTGTTGAACAATTCAACCCTATACTCCATCTCCTTTTCAGCCATTCCAAATATCTGCTCAAATTAACAAATAAATTATTTAAACAAAGAATCATAACAATAATAGCCAGAAAATAAAAATAAAAACTTGAAATCACAAAGGGTAATATACAAAAAATAAAAAATGAAAGAAAATTGAAATCAAAACGGGGATAAAAAAATATGGAATCGGAGCAAAAGAAGAGAATACCTGCCTGATCTTTATCGAGACCAGAAGGGGGCATTCCATTCGCGGCCATTGTTGATTGTAAGCTGCAAAACTAAACCCTACAACTTTCAATTCGCTCCAATGTGTGATTTAGGGTTTTTCGACCAAACTCAACTTGACGGCACTCTTTAATGTCAAGGAGTGGACACGTTTTAACGTAACTAGGTTATAATTTTCTCTCTAAAAAAAAATGAAGTTCTAATAAAAGACACTCTAACAATAGTTTTTACATTATATTTCCTTTAAAAAAAAAAAGTTTACATTATATTAAAAGACATTTAAAAAAAAATGTGAGCCAACAAAGCTGAGGAGATAAATGACAACGACTCATAGACCATAATCAAGATACCCAAACAATTAGAACATCAATATCGTCTGTATATTGTCGTGGTTACACAATAACTAATGTCTTTGTGTCAAAATGTCTTAGATAATTGGCATTGAAGAAGAGTAGTCAAACTCTCCATCGTTGCTCTACACGGCAACATATCCTTACCTGTAATTGTCAGTCTTTCTTTACTTTGAGTTTTTTTTTTTTATTAATAGGTTCATATTTATGCAAAGGTTGTTTTAAATTAATGTAAGATATAAATTTGTTTATACCATCCACATGGGTGGCATGGATGTAGGTACTCATAGCTTTCAATTTCGCTAGAATATTTCCACAAGTATTGTCCTCATGAAGAGTTTGATGAAGGGAGAAATTTTGCAATTTTCTTCACGCAATCCGTGATAATTTTCAACATATAGGCATAATAATAAGAGGAGTGATATTTCTACAACCAATTTTGTACAACTTTTGTGACAACCATTTTTTCTCTATTTTTATTGGACAAAAACAATAGAGAGAAAGAAAAAGAGAGAGAATAAAAAAAACATGTGAGTATGAGAGAGTTGTTTCAAAAGTTGTCAAAAATGGTCGTACAAATATCATTTCTATAATAAAAGCCAATGAGTGTCCCTATATACTAATTGTACCATGTGAAGCGAATCAAAATAAGAGTATAATCTTCCGAAAGTTAGCTAGCCAACACAATTTGAGACTAACAAGTAGAGTCTCAATCTCTGCACGAAGAATATTTGACCTACATATACTCCTATGGAATCCAAATTGGAAGCTCAATCCTGCTCTCTCTATAGCAATGTCATCCACATTAACCCTTCTGCCATCGAACCTCGCAAATAGGAGGATGAGGCTACTCTACGAAGCTGATATAATTGAATGTCGAATCGAATGTAATTCTTCAAAAATGAATTAATTCCGAGAGGCAAAAATGTTGCACATGATCAGAGGATCAATAATACCAACATCACACACAAATTTGACAATCCAATGTGAAATGTTATCTAAATTGATGACACATTCCTGAAACCTCATTCAACCCACGTCCTGTCGCAACACGAGCACAAAAAACAAAGTGTTAAATGTACTCTTCCTCCTTCTCACATAGCAGAGAAGTAGGAGAGACATCAACCCCTCTATGAGTAAGAATTTCTTTCGTAGGAAGCAAGTTGGAACAAATCTGCCATATACAGAACTGCACCCTTGCAAAGACATGCATCTTCCATATCCCTTCTATGATTTGTTAATTATTGTCTCAGTATTTATTTTATAATCTAAAGTGAGTTTTATTTGAAATTTTTATTCTTGTATAAAATGTTGCATACACATGTAAAGATAAGATTTCTGTCAAAAAATGTAAAGATTAGATAAATACATCTAGTCACAACAATATCCAAATCATCTAATTTTCGAGGGTTTCTTTTTCACAAAACCACACGAGTCTGAAAGTATATTTTAAACGGAAAAAATAGCATAAAAATTGTATTTTGATTTAGGAAAATATAGTTTTAAAGTGACTCTAAAGTGAGAAAAAAGCTCCCCAATTTTATTAGCCTTGAAGATGCACTAACAGTCTTGTTTAAGCTCCATCACCATTTTCCTACAATTGTAGAAAATAAATACCCATACTGAGGGGACTCTAGTAGTTTTTCTCATGTAGGAGGTCCACGTCGCTCTTGAGTTTCATAGGTAAATGTCTTCGCAGTAAGAAGTATTTTTCTTTGATATAATAATAGATAGATATAAACTAGAAGGCCAAAGACAAATACCTATCAAGAAAGAAGAATTCAATCCATTCAGCTTACCCTCCCAAAACAAATTTCATGGTCAGGAGGTCATTTACTCAGAAATTTAAAAGAAAGAAGCACAAGAACCTTACATGAATGCCAAAGGTATATTTCACGATTGACTCAAAAAATGTTAACATAGTAAAAAACAACTATGGCAGTTGAAAATCTAATCTAAGACACAAGGCATAATGTTGATAACATTAATCCATAATGTCGATAACATAAATCCAAATCCGAAGTCACTACAAAGCATTAACTTGCTTGGGGTTCAACTTTTAAGTCACTGTCTGTGGAACTTGTCAAGGTTGGTGAACTTTCTGATGCTTTTACTACACCTGGGAGGTACCTCCAACAACGCTTGTGAACTCCACTAATTTTTTTCGGAGCATCTACTATTGGCAAACCTGCAATAATTTACATGATATCAAAGCATGCCAGAGATGGGTTGTTTTAAAGCCATGTTTTTCATGAATCAAATGTTAGTCTACTTAAGCTGTTAGTTACTCGTCAGTGAAATGATAAGGACTTCACAACAACCATATTGAAAATAACTATTTATCAATTGAGTTGAGTTAACCAAGAATCTTTAATAAGTATACACGTTTGTCTGAAAAAGAAAAAGTGATACTTATACTACTTGTCCGAATAGATTGTACCATAGAATCCATCCACAAGTAGCAAATGAAAGAATTAATAAAATGAAAAGTGTTTTCTCATGGAACGAACCGCTGAGGATTCGTGGAACAGAAGAACAGAAAATTATTTTGTCTTGGAGCAGTTTATTTCTGGCAATATGTTTCAGAAGTGCTGGCAGGAATACATGGGCTAATATTTTTATCATGTTGCAGTTTATGCAGTCTCTTAGCATGTTGATTGCAGAAGCATGTCCATATTTCACAAGTTTTCTCCATATACATACCATTATTTTGTCTTGTGATATGACTGTCATTATGGCTTCTCTTTGGAGCTCCGTTAATATGGTTGTTCTCAATATGGTTGTTTCATGGGAACCTATTCACTAATATGATCATAAATTGAACTGTTATGTTTTATTTTAGCCGCTATTTGTTTTTCAATTTAGACGAATTTCTCATCCTTCCCGGGTATTTACTCTCCCTTCTTTCTATCAAACATATCTTTCTTCTATCCCTCAACAAAAATTGAAAATTTCAAAGGATAATAGATTTTCTCACAAATCCAGAACCAAATCACAAGTATCTAATAGTGTCAGACTGTCAGTAACTTAGTAGAACATTCCAACAAGGCCATTACCAATAAAAATACTACATCAAACATTTGGTTACTGATAAACATACTTTTAAACATTTAAGATCTATCGAGAACACTAGCAAAAGCAACATACAATTAACTGAACTCTTCGAGCACCAACATGTTTTATAACAAAAAAAAAAAACCAGAAATGAATGCAATTACTTTTTTCAAGAAAAGAAGCAAATAGCAAACAATCATTGCCCTACATATTGTCATAACCCTTCAAAAAAAGGAAATAAAATGGAGTCTACAGCAGATGGTTCTATGTTGATATCCTCAAACAATCCAAAAAACCATTTTGCACAGCCTGGGCAAGTGACCCAACATTCAAGTTAAGCTGGATAAAACTCCTAATTCTACTGATAATTACCATATGGAACTTATATTAAATAAATCAGATTTTGGGACACCACCTTAAACATAAAAATAAGATAACTTGCTTGAGTATCAACAAAAAATTTTGGGTAAATTTCCAATAAGCACGTTCAAAATTTCCAGCACTAAAAAATACATCCAGCTTCATTTTTTCATTAACTCATTCATGATTTAAAACTTAAAAAACACAACTCATAGAATCATAAGATAATTTGAGGACTTGAAGAACCAATAATGTGCACCCCAAGCAGTATCTTGATTTAAGTTACTCACAACTCTAAATAAATTTCCCATAACAAAAATACAAAAAACAAATTGCAAGCACGTGGGTAGAAAATGTATTCACTAAGCTCAGTGATAAAGAAAAAACAATGTAGGCAAGAATTTTAATTGAAAAACCAAGATTAAGCAAACCAAATAAGACTATGACAAAAGAGAAATCAGCCGTTATCTACTTCGATTTAAAACAGAAGGCAGCACTTATTTTATCACACAATGGCAGTTTCCAACAGAGCAACAAGTATCAAACTGTCATGCAAAAACATAAAGATATTAACTTCAGAATGTGACCAGAAACTTGTAGCATGAAAGACAAGTTTAAGTTTATCCCACTAAAGTCCTATTTGGATAAACAACTTATTTTGCGACTTATAACATAAAAGACTTATGAATAAGCTATTTCTATAGCACAATATAAATCAGAAGCAACCTATTTTTGTATAATCTATAATCTATTTTCATAAACTATCTTAGAGAGCTTATGGAAATAAGCTGAAAACAGCTTATCAACATATCATAAGATGTTTTCATAAAATCGGTGACTTAGTTACCACTTTTACCCCAAAATGTGAAAACTAAGGCTCTTATCAAGCGAATTCTATATAACATACAATATAAGTAATCAAACAAATAAATAAATAAAAATACTGACTTACAACATTTATCAAACAGTTTATGAGCATAACTAGAATACCATAAAAATAAAACCCATTTGAAAAATTAAAACAACTAACCGTTTTTATGAGCAATACCCCATGCTTTTCCATGTTTCCCATCCTGCGAAATAAAATACAAAATCAATCAATAAAAAAATAATAAATAAAAATGTGAAATTTAAAAGAGAAAAAAATGAAATGTGAAGAGAACCTTGTAGAGATTGAGTTTGGTGATTTCGTAAGAAACTTCCTTCCAATGAGTTTTGGCCATGTGGTAACCGATTCCCCAGTTAGGTAAAAACTGAGCTACTTCGAAAAAGTTTTTCTTCTTTCTTCGCTTTGATTTCTTAGTAGTTTCGGAAGCGGCATCGGAGGAAGGTGAAGGAGAAGAAGTGGATAGGGTTCTGATGAAAGTGAAGGTTGATTTGAGAATGGAAGAGTTTTGAAGAGTGTTGATTTTGCTGCACATTGCATTCGCCATTGATTTCGACCTTCTTTCTTTCTTTCTTTCTTTCTTTCTCAGTTGCGGCTTTTGCCCAAAATGAGTAAAGAGAACGACCAAGTGATGTATGAATAATTTTACACGTTATTTTACCAATATTTTATTTTTTTTAAGAGAAAAAAATATATATTCAATATATTGACTTAAATAGGTCTTTCGTCCCTCCAAATATAAGTCATTTAAATTTTCGTCGCTGAAGTTACTAATTATTCAAATCTGTCACTGCAAATATTAATCATTTGACTTTTGGTCTTAATTAGGTTTTTTTTTGCTGAGATGAGCTGTCATTAGCGACAAGGTGTACATGTGGCAAGTGATGATTCAACGAGGTGGTTGAGTCTTTCGTCCCTGCAAATATAGACAATTTGAATTTTCGTTCCTGAAGTTATTAATAAGATGTAATTAGGACCATGTTTCAAATGATTAATATTTGCAGTGGTAGATTGGAAGGATTAGTAACTTCAGGGACGAATTCAAATGACCTATATTTATAGGGACGAAAGACCTATTTAAGCCAATATAATAACATATTTAACGTTGTTGAAAACATAAAAAAATGATTTCACGAATAATCTGACAACACTTATGTCAATAGCTTACAATAATAAAATGTCTATAAGTAAAATGTCTGCAACGCTAACGCTCAAATCTATGAAGAAAAATCAAACAGCGACAATCAACACAACACCACACCCAAACAACGAAATCCATGAAAAAGCGCAAAGGAATTTTTTTTGATCTATTTAGAAACCACTCGTTTAGATTAAAAGAATGAAAAAAAATGCAAACGAGTGATTCCAAGCCTAAAAATGACTCAGACCACCCCTATGTGATTAGTGAAAAAGAAAAAATACTTATAGATATTTTAAGGCTTGTCTCCAGGTCTCTAGCCTCCTGTACAATTCCTCCTTCGACTCACCAATCAAGACTACATCATCTGAATAAAAAACATACATCAAGAGTTAGCACTGAGATCTATGTTTTTTCGCAGATGATGTAGTCTTGATTGGTGAGTCGAGGGAGGAATTGAACGGGAGGCTAGAGACTTGGAGACAAACCTTAGAAGCGTATTATTCCTGAGTAGAAGCAAGACGGAGTATATGGAATGTAACTTCAATAAAAGGAGAAATATGTCTACTTTGGAGGTGAAAGTTAGAGATCATATCATACCCCAAGTTACACGGTTTAAATATCTTAAGTTCATAGTACAAAAGGACGGAGAAATAGAAGCAGGTGTAAATCATCGTATTCAAGTTTGGTGGTTAAAATGGACAAGAGGCTCATGTGTTTTTTGTGATAAGAAAGTACCACTTAAGTTGACAGGAAAGTCCTATCGAAGGGGATCAGTGAAGATGAATTTCTTAAATATATTATTTCTTAAATATATGCTTTGAAGATGAATTTTCAAAATTAGAGGGGATCGGTGATTTTAGTATAAAGATGGTGGAGAAAAGAAAATATAATGCATACACGTTGATATATTTGCTTTTTGAGTTATCATTGATAGTTGATACTACATGTGGCAACTGCAACAACTAAAATAGTTTTCTCTGCTATATAGGTTATCAAGAATGAGTTGTGAAATCGCATAAGATATCATTTAAATGATTGCTTAGTTATGTATATATAGAGAAATGTTTTTTATTGAGATAGAAAATGAGAAAAATATTCAATATTTTAAAAATTAATCAATTGTAGAGAACAATTGTGATGTATATTTCTGATTTTAAAAAAAATGAAATGTAATATATATTTTTAACACTACAAATTATATGTATGGTGCCTCCACAAGTCAAAATTTTTGGCTCCGCTGCTAACTACATGTATCCCTTTTCCATCTCATGCCCATTTGAGAATAAGGTTAAACAATTTGGAGCCAATATTGTGAGAAGAGAAAGTGAGGAAATTGTCCTCTTGCCCATTTAGACCATAAATGCATCTAGAGGCTACACAGCCTATTACTATTTTCTCCCGTACAATATTCGCCCCAAATTGTTTAGTCTAATTTTGAAAATGGACAATTGAACAACTTGCAGAACAACATAATGTATTTGCATATTTTCATTTATTATTTTGACACAAGTTAATATGTGTTGTATCCCAAAGTTTATATGAAACTAAATTGGTAGATGAAAATGACCAGTTGTTGCTTATGTAATTTTGTCTTTTGGGCTTAGATTCTCTTGTTACCCGATAAAAGAAAAGAAATCCGTACATGTAAAATTGTTTTCAGTATATGTTACTTGTGTTTGCCTTATTTGTTGCATGATTACAAACAAATTTGATCCCATATTTCATGTCATTATGAGTATTAGATACACTTGGAGGTTTATTATGTACATTTTCTAAAGCTGAGGTCGATTTTGAACCGATGCCTCAACAAGATAGCACAATCATGCATGTACCAATGCCTATTCTTTTCAAATGATTTCTCATCCAAGAGACCTAAAAAACTAAGAAATTTTTTGACCCCTTTAATAATGTGAACCACAATCAAATTGTGGCCAAATATAAGCCATGATTATGTATTTATGTTGCCATCCTAGTGCAGTTAGCTCCTTAGGAATTCCCATGGTCCTGATCCAGTTCCAATCCTGCATCAATGTAGTTCATTGATTGAATGAAATTCATCGAAATGTTGCAATGCAAGTGTTGGAAGTAAAGTTGCAGAATATGAAAGAAAACATTAGGATAAAAATATTTTTGAGAATAATTACCTCAAGAAGCCAGCAAAGGCTCTTAAACTCATATAGATTGTCAGTGCAACCCAAATTCCAATGAATCCACCATCAGATGACAAAATAAGTAGACAAATTATGCTAATAATTGCCACTATAACCTGAGAATTAAGAATGCCATAATTAAATAATGCAACTAATTGTATATTGTTAACTTCATACTTGTTACTCAAGGAAACAAAACATTGTAGCAAAAGTTTGGATATTGAAGCCTATAAAGCATTAACACAAATATGAACACCGAAAACGACACTGACATGTTGGCACCAGTAAAAAATTGAAGAAAATTAAACGTAACCATGTGTCGGTGTCGAACACGGAGACATGTCAGACACCAAACACGTCTTTGATGTGAAGCATCGGTGCTGCGTATATTGAAACTGCGTCATTTTCAATGATTCTTCAAGATTGGTGAAGATTGAAATATAGACTCACCATGGAGAAGGCTAAAAGTAAAAGATCAATGCAGATTAAAACATGGATGAAGTTACATACCATGGAGAAGGCTGAATATGCAAAATCAGATGCCCCAAAGTTGACACCATCAAATACAAAGGCCAAACAGTTCAGGGGTTGAGTGAGTGCTACAAACTGGAAAGAGATTTAATATGAATGTAAGTTCCACTTTTTAAGGGGTTTGAAAATTTAGATTATCAATATAACCTTTCCAAATTTGAACACGAATAAATTACCGGGACCCCAACTCTAATGAGGTGGAGGACATCGACATCTTTTGTAAATAGTTTAGCTCCAAAGTGCAATCCTGTTCCAAGAATGAATGCAAGTGCCAATCCAAGAACCACGCCCATCTTCAATATAATTATCAATCTCATTTACAATTCAATGTATTATTCAAAAAGCAATTAGTGAGAAGCGTTTATAGTCCTTGTTAAAAAGGACCAGCGATCTTAAAAAAATAATGTAGAAGACCTGCAATACTCGAGTAGCAGTTGTTGAGGCCTTTTCATAGTCCTTGTTAGCAAATGCACCTGCAAGAATCGCCTGAAACCAAGTTGATGTTTTTTTCGGAAGTTATTATTTATGAACTTATAGAAAGCCAAGAGAGTAATGAATCATATCTCACCTGCCCGGCAACAGCCAGACCATCAGCAAGAAGAGACACTGCCAACCAAACCTGCAGACAGACTTGAAATGCAGCCATGGATGTTGATCCGTGGTGTGCAGCTAATGATGCAGCCAGTGTCACACAGAATGTTACCGCAATGACTCTCATGAATAATAGAAAACCTGCACAACAATAATGAAACGGGAAGGACAATCAATAGAACTACAGATTTAAACGAAAAAGGAGTGGCATGGAGGAAATTTCTAAGACAAATTTGACGCGTCAAATTTGTGTATAAACTTTAAATAACATTGAACAATTTGTTTCTATAATATCCCCAGGAAATATATCTCTGCTAAAAAATTAATGACAAAGCCATTTCGTATATATAAGCATAATAAACCCTTACCATTTTTGGCAAATCGGTCGAATTGCATATGTTTGATGCTTGGAGGTATAAGATCAACTTGTTTGTTCAAACTCCACAGGAGTATAGCTGAAAGTAGATACCTACATTTACAGTTAATATGAAAATGAGAGATGACAAAATCAAAAAGAAGCAAAAGGAAATTAAGAGACAAGATAGGTCTGCATAAAGTATTCCTTAAATCTCTATTGAACTATAATCAGATAATTGAATCACAACCAAGTAAAACATACTGAGATATAACATGTGCAATGGCTGCACCGTTGACACCCATACGGAACACAAAAATGAACAGCGGATCTAGTGCTATGTTCGTCAAATCTCCTGCCACTGGATTACAACAAACATATAGTAATAAGAATCAGACCATAGCAAATAACAATTGAAGTTTGTCAAGGCATACATACCAGTGGCATATAAAGGAGTTTTAGTGTCTTTAAATCCTCGAAAAACTCCCTGCATCGCTAATGAAAGAAGAACCGCAGGAGCACCAAGAGATCTCAATTTCAAGTACTGCTGTGCAGGATGTAGCATAGGAGAATCCTGTACAGATGATCCATATTATTTTTAAATCATCGTATACGAGGTCAAATCATTAAAGATATAGGTTAAAATAAAGACCGAAGTGATATTAGCCTATAAGTAAGTCTCTTGATGTTTATACAAAAGGACTTACAGAAGTCACTCCCATGAAGTTCAATAAAGGTTTTGCTGCAGAAATAAGTAATGTTGCCTGGACGAGGCCAAGGATACCTCCAAAATATAACGCCGATGAAGCTGAAGGAATTTTCCTTCTCTTATGTTGATCATCCTTAACTACATTAAAGCTTTCAACAACCGAATCTGAGTTGTCAACACATTCATAAGTTAGTAATCAGGAATTTTTCTTGGTTTTCCTGTTGAGAAACAAGGCTTGGCAGACTATCAGGAAAGTAGAAGAATGGTACTTTTCTGCGGTAAGAACTCTTTGGTTTCAGCATCCGGAGGTGTCGCAGCTTCCAAGCATCCATTCTCCTCTACCTGCGAGCTTGCGTCGCTTAGGGCATCTTCCTCAGCCACAAAAGAAGTTGTGACACTGACTAGTGGGAATATAAAGATCCTTGATGCTTGATTGAATAGAGCTATGGAAACTCCTACTGCAGCAAGCTCCACTGGACCTGTAAAGACCAATAATATCCAACACTTGATACATTATAACAAATTCAAATTACATAGTATAACTTAATTACATTGATTATTTGGATTTCTTCAATCCATTTTTCGAGACGGATCAACATTTAGTTTCCCTATAGTTCTCTTCATATTTTCTAGTGAAACTATCTTTTGTTAATTCACTTGTGAGACAAGCTTCAGTCACTCAAATCTTGTGCATGTGTTGGTGCTTCAAAAGAGTTCTTGTTCAACTAATTTGAACGGCTATGTATGATCGACTTTTTTGGATGATAAATTTAATTGCAGAAAGATTTATGTAACAAGCTCAAAGCAAACAAACTAATAACATGATAACATACCTATTTGGCCAATGAAGGCCGTATCGACCAGTGATGCTATAGGATCAGCTGTCAAAGCCATTGCAGCCGGCAGTGCAATTGACAATATTTCGCGACCAAGATTGTCTAATTTAAACACTAGTCTGCAGTAAGAAGGAAATCAAGAGTTAAACCTAGGCACATGGAATTATGAAAAGAACATCACAAACAACTGCTGAAAGAAAAAAAAATGAACTAAAAATATGAAGTAAAGTTCATAACAGCTCATCACTCTGTACCACCAAAAAATATAATTGCTAGCTTGAGGAATTGGAACTTAAATTTCAAAATCATTAAACACAATAATTGAAAATTTGTTGAGGAGATAGGACAAAAAATGGTATACCTAGCATCCTTGAAGAAAGTGCAAATTGGTATTCTCATCCAATCACCTATAGAAAACAAACTCTCTTTCTCTGCCATCTCTGAAGTGCCAATTCACTGTTTTAGGTGAAAAACAGAACGAGAGTTACAACAAGAACTTGTTTAGAAGTTATAAGGCTAGTGATAAAAAAAAAATTAGAAGAAACAAAAGGTGGTCCAATGTCTACTAAATGTGTTAATTTTTTTATCTCAAATATTAACATAATTTAGAGCCAAGAATATATTCTCCATATTATGTGGTTAAAATACTGACCAACAAAATAATTGAATATGCATCAAGGAATAAGCATCAAATTAACAACAGTGATGGAAAGATAATAAAATGCTTTAACAGAATCAAAATGAATAGACCCTCTCACTCAAAGGAAAAACACAAACTATATAAACCGTCATAATGAAAAGAAAGGGTGAAAATCATGTGAAAAATAACACTAACTCAAGGTTTTGAAACTCCAAACTCTACCTATCAAATCAATAGAAGGATTCAACTGAACTTAACAGGTGAAAAGCATGTAAAATCTGCAATAATCTGAGAGAAGAAAGGAATAACATGAAAAAGGTGTGATGCTAGAGTGAATAAATAGAAAACAGTTTAGTCTAGAACATAATCAGAAACGTCTTTAAGGTTGCAACAAAACAAAACAACATTGGACTTATTTGAGACGAAAAAGGTGTCCACAAATATGTTAATGTGGGGCCTAATTTCCACTATAGTCTTAGACTGCTACGACTAGTACCTAAAATTTCGTGAAGATGTTTGGCCTTCCCCAGTCACAGTGTAATTATTATGGTTATTATTAATATTTTAATTTTAATATTATCGTATCTTCATTTACCATGAATTGCTAGTACAAAATGTATGTGGTGACGGTATACTTGAATATTTTTTGACGTCAAAGTTTAGAAGTGTCATTGCATGGTTATGATAGACTGACACGTGTATGACAATTCTTTCCTGGAAGGTTCATCAGCAGAAGAAGAAAAAGAAAATAGAAAAAATCTTTGGTAGAGTGTTCCCCAGTCACCACCTATAGAAAAGGAGGAAGAAAAATGCTACTCTTTCAATATTGAATGACATCTGTTGACTGTTTTACATACATAGATTAGATAGATGCTCAATTCCTTCGGTTTTTAAATATAAGCAAAATTCACTTTTTAGGTTCATTCATTTAATGATGTATGTGATTCATAATGGACCACATACATCATTAAATGAATGAACCTAAAAAGTCAAATTTGTTTATATTTAAAGACGGAGAGAGTATTTAATATCATTAATTATTTATTACTTAATTTTAAATAATGAAGTATGTATTATTTTACTCCATTCGTTTCAAAGTACTAGTTTAACGTTTGTGTACCATTTTTAAGGAAATAATTAATTGTTTTGATTTTAATGGTAAAATTAGTATTACATCCGTCTCTAATTATAGGGTGCTTTTGTGAAAAACACGGGAACTAAGAAAGTTGACTGTTGAATTAATTTTGTTGACAATTGCTATTGTTTATGTTTAACCTTTATGAAAGAGAATCAGATGATGTTTTCATAGAATATTTATTATATATTGCAGAAAAATATACATCATAAATAGAGATATAGTGGCTAGAGACTAGAAAAAGTGAAAGCCAAACCATAGACTCTCATTAACATAAAGTTATCATACCATTAGGACACAATCCGATAAATTCCGTCTATTTTTCACAACTTTAAAACAATTCTAGAAGTTCAACCAAACTAAGCAAACATGTTCAATTGCCTCAACAAAGCATATACACAACTCACATATGTTCATAGTAGCTTAGACATATGAGTATCCTAGGCCAATTTCAAGAAATCATAAAACACGCCAAGTTCGTCTCATTTTTATCATATCGCAAAACCAATTCATTATAAAAAAAAAGGGTTAAATAAGTTTTTCGTCCCTATAAATATAGCGAATTTTGATTTTAGTCCCTATAAAATTAAATTGAATGTTTTCATCCTCACAAAAAAATTTATTTTGTTTTTCGTCCCTAATGGATATAATT
>Ga0228711_1003197_pt1 | contig 25431 bp, 12 predicted proteins | sample MedpolnodulmetaG_2_FD_177996 | JGI IMG/M metagenome (GOLD analysis project Ga0228711, IMG submission 177996) | Root nodule microbial communities from Medicago polymorpha collected in Santa Monica, California, United States - brown nodules | ecosystem: Host-associated > Plants > Roots > Nodule... | reverse complement strand
ATCAACATTTTATAGTTTATCAATTAATCGGTAACATTACACAAAACCGATAATGCGTTAACGTTTCACAATTGTTTGAAATTCGTCAAATTTTGCACATTATGCAACACATTACACGTAAAGTACATTAATTTATAAGAAATGCGAAACTCAAAAATATATATATATAAAAAAAAAAAAACAAAAATATATATATATATATATATATATATATATATATATATATATATAATTAGTTAAAGGTTAGTTACATATTAGCCAAAAAAATTGGTCACTACGTTATAGGGTTAATTAAGTTTTTAGTCCTTATAAATATTCACAGTTTTGTTTTTAGTCCCTACAAAATAAAATCACACTTTTTAGTCCCTGTGACATTTTTCTTAAACATTTTAGGGACCAAAAATGTTTATGGAAATTTTTTATAGGGACTAAAAATGCTGACGGGAAATTTTATAGGGACTAAAAACACTAACGGAAAATTTTGTAAGGACTAAAAAGTGTGATTTATTTTTATAGGGACTAAAAACAAAACTGCAGATATTTATAGGGACCAAAAACTTAATTAACCTTACATTATATATCCCAAAAATGGAAATAACAAAGTATTGCACTACTATCGGGGAGAACATTTGCTACGACATTCATCATACCCGTGTCCATGTCGGTCACTACCACCTTAGGCATATCACTATTTGGTCCAAGAAGTTTAACCAACATTTGCAAAGCCCAAGTAAAGTTATCCTCCTTCTCTGACGTCATAAATGCAAAACCAACCGAATATGTCAAATAGGTTAAGGTGACTCCAACTATTTCAAACAATGACATCCTATACTAGTTGGTTTTGTACGTGGAATCCATTATCAAAACAGTCGAAAAATTGTTAAACAACTTTACCGATGTTGGATGAGTCCAAAATATGTCTTGAACAGTTTGACTTTCACATTTTTCTCTTATGTAATAAACATATTCATTCTCTTCCAACTTTGAGATTAGATATTGCATCTCCATCAAATCACCCCTTTTTGCATTTTTGAATTTATGACGTTCATTGTAGACTTGCTTGATATTTGTCGTGGACTCTTTCCTTTTCTTCTTCAAATTTGTCAAAATATTTTTTGGTTTCACCGAAGAATCGGTCAAGTCATCTACAATCTTCTTGCCGTCCTCCATTAATCTTCCGGCAAGAAGGTGCCCTGCTACATACGACACCATCTCATGGTTTTGAACACCATTAAGAATAGCCAATTTCCAAGCATTGTCTTCCCCGACGACATATCCACGCACCTTGAACAAACACCCACATTTTCTTGATCCCGTTGCTTCATGCTTCACTTTTGTCTTCGGTACTTTGTGCTCGCCGCTCCGTTCACAAACCAACTCCAACATAACATTTCTACCTTCACAAGATCTTCTAATGATAACCGTAAATCCAGCCCTAATTGCTTGTCGATGGACCCAACCGAGCAATTCGTCTTTATCTTTCCATGTGTCTTAGGTCGAAAAGAAATGAGTTGTGTCCACTTCGTTGTCACGAAGTTTCCACACATCGGAATTGACGCTTGAAGCCTCAACTTTAACGGAAGCTTCAACCTTCACGGAAGCTTCGACCTTAATGGGAGCTTCAACCTTAATGGAATCGACAACTCTAGGTTTTCGATCACCCGGATCATCACCCGCATTCTCAACCTTATCAATAAATAAACAACATATAATTACTAAACTAATTAATAAACATGTATCTAATATCATATAATAACATAAACAAACCAAAAAAAAAATTGGAAATTTTTTGTTTTAGGCAGCTGCCATTTGAGAAATTTGGAAAAATTCTAGGTGTCTAGCGGCAGTTAACAGCCGCTGACTCCCAGCGGTAGTTAACAGCCGCTAGAGTTCGTGACAGACAAAAAAAAACTGCAAAACCCAATCAAATGCAAACATGTTAAAACTTGCAATACCTATTTTTTGATGCATATTGTGTGTAGAAACGTCCTAACAATCGATCAACAATGATTTGGAACCAAGATTTTGACAAAGGATTTTTGAAATGGAGATTTTTTGAGGTATGGTATGGTGAGGTGATGAATGAATAGGACCTAGGGGTTTTCTGGTTTTGAGGGGGAAAAAAGCAACGGTAGTTAACTACCACTGGCTGTTAACTACTGACGGTTTTCTCAACGGTAGTTAACTACCGCTAGGGACCCTAACGTAAATTACTTGTGTCAATGTGAAGTTTTTTATATCAAAAAAGCAATTTTCCATGAAGGAACCACTAACCTTAAGCATATGGAAAAATAGTTTAAGGTTTTCTACCAATAGTTTGGACAATTCTCTTTCACAACATTACTGCCTATCATTCATAAGTGTCAATACCAATTTGACAGTATATGACACCGACATGTGTCGGTCACTGGACACGTATTCGATCAATCATAAGTGTCAAATACCAATTTGACACTTTCTTCTCATTAGAGATCCAATTTTAAAGATTAGAACAAGGGTTCCAAATTGTTTAAACGGTCGTGGCTACTATTTTAAGAAATGTGACATCCATGAAAGAAGAGAGAAAATATTGAAATTGCATAATATCGATAAAAGTAAAAATTACAAAATGAGAAAAGTACCTGAAAATGATTAATCTAACTTCTATATAGGCCAACTAATTTGTAACAAACTAACTCCTAATCTATAATTTTCTATATCTCTAATAATATACACACGCATAAAAATTATCTTAGATAAATAAAATAACATCTAAATCACAACATCGAACAAAGTTAACAACCATATAAGTTCACAAGTTCATTAATAACTCAAAAAAGTGGAGAAAAAAAAAACTAGAAGTTTAAATGGAATCCAATCTGAAAGAAACTAAGTTCCACTGCTTGAAGCCATCTAGCTATATGAATGGTTGAAGATTTGACTTGAACAATATTTTTTAGGAAGAAAAAAAATAATCTAAAACGTGAGATAGATTCCTTCAAAATCATTGAAAGATGAACAAAAAAAGGAATCAGTAAAACTACAATGGTCAAAGTACAAACTATCATGGGGCCATCCTATTGAATTATTGTACTTGTGATAGTTATGGTTGCATCATATAAAATCATTGTGTTTATCTGAATTTTTATAATATTCTCTTTCACAACCTTTGATCTCATTTTTTGACAAAAATTAAAAAGTTTGAAAATTTTATAGCATTTTCCTTTTCTTGAGTTTGTGTCTTTCAGCGTATTTTCTTTAGATGCATAGTCACTTGGATGATCTTTATAGTTTGCATCCTTAAAACATCATTTTTTTTTAAAGCAGATTTTATTAATAGCACAAGATATGCATAGTTGCCAAAATGATAATGTTTTCATACACCAACACAACTTACAAGCTAATTCAAATGCCATTGACATGGAAAGCCTAATACAGGTTCTAAATACCGACAAAGAAGCAATTAGCCTTCACAAGGAAAAACATCCCAATAACATATAAGCCTACACAAAGAAGAGCTTCCAGCCATGTATTGCAACCCACATTGGCGATTTCCTGCTATATCTTCACAGCGTTACACTCCTTTATTTTATTTTTGCATTCCAATACAGACCTTGATTGATTATCCATTTTTTTATTTTTTGAGAACTGCATAATATAGCAGAAAAATTAATCACTCTTGCAATCATTAAATGGCAAAGTTCCACATAATTGAGTGCAAAGTTCCACTCAAAATACTGCTAACAGTAGCATAGCACATCACCAAATTAACTTTAAGTAATCTCCATCCAAACATACAAATTTTTGACGGCACCGACGTTTCCCACTAGCGATGCGCAGCTGCCATAAATATCATCACTGTATTCTACAGAATTATGCAGACCACGGAGCAGATTATACCAATACTTAACTGAGAAACTGATGTAATCTTCCTATTTAAACACATATGTCACGCCTTCCGGCAGCTGCACTGCAGGCAGAGCAATGACCAGTTTAGCAGCAGGCAGATTTTCTTCATGGTTCAGATTTCGACTCCAACCCCATTTCCAGTTCTGTACACCACCAGACTCATGCAGTTTCTGTGCTACTGTGAATTCCTTGTCATAATCTAAACAGAACGGGTTTGGAAATTGATGACAGATTGGCTGATTCCCTTGCTGTAACTCCTTCCAGAATAATGTGTTTTCGCCGTTACCTGAATGACAGATTCAACCATAATGCAATTGTCGGGGTGAATGGATGTTAGGTGTTCTACCAAACACAGTTAATTAATTGAGCTTTACTTGAATTATACGATGAACTATGTGAACGTCAAGGCCCTGAAATAAAGGAAAGTGGATGCCAAAAACAACAGATATTGCACCAAGGTGTAAGCAATTTACTGTTTGTGATACAAGTATAACTATAACATAAGAGCTAAACTTGCAGACACATAATTACTAAAAGGTAAACATAATGGTTATCAAAATAGGTAAAAATCAAAGTAGTATCTCAGTGGAGGGTCAAAACCATATGTGCAAATTTTCTAATTAAGACATCCAAGATCATGTGTAGAAGAGATAATGAAAAATTGAACATAAGGACTAACCAACATCTTTTAAATATCATAAACTTTACAAGACAACACAAACACTTATTTGATGATCACACAAGGACTATTGGTCTCTCTAATATCACTACAGAGAAATATTTGCTTGATCACAAGACCAAATATATGCGCGCGCGCACACAGACACACATACATGCAGTAGCTCTATCATTATGATCCTTCCTTAACACCAAGTTGCTTCAAAACTTGGATAAGTTCATCCAACTCTTTAGAGGAAACTCCACCCTTACTCACAGCCCCAACAGCTTCCTCTCTCATCAACTTAGCTCTTCTCTTTTGGGGACTATCCCCACTCATAACACCTGAAACTACCCGACCCAACACGTCTGGGTCGGGCACAGAATCCGCCCCCTCACAAACCCTCACTGCCACTCCCATATCTTCCACCAATAGCCTTGCATTGACAAACTGATCAGCCTCCATCGGCCACCCAAGAATCCCAACCCCAGCCACCACCGCTTCCAATACCGAATTCCACCCGCAATGACTCAAAAACCCGCCAACAACCCGATGACCCAATATCGCCATCTGTGGTGCCCAACCCCTCACCACAATCCCCCTACCCGAAACACGATCCTCAAACCCCTCTAGCACCAATCCATAACCTTCCTCCGACGGCTCAGCCGTGGAAGGCCCTTTTACCACCCAAACAAATGGTGTCCCAGACCTCTCCAACCCGAATGCCAACGCCTCCATCTGGTCCCTTCTAAGTAGCTTCTGACTCCCAAAACAAACATACAACACTGAACCATCTTCCTCCAACTTATCAAGCCACCGTAGCACATCAGACCCACCATCCAAATTTGCATCAACACGAATAGAACTCAACGGGCCAACAGCAAAAACCTTTTGGTTACCACCGAATTCAGCCCGAACGTGATCCAAATATGGACCATCCAAAGCTTTACAAGTGTTTAAAATAAATCCCCAGCTTGCAGCATTGGAAATGAAACTCTCCCTTACAAACTCAGACTCAGGACCCGATTCTTTGTATCTTAGAATCAAACTAGGAAGATGTTCGTACTTAAACGACGGTGTTCCAGGAATATCGGAAAATTGAACAACCTCCTCCTTCTTCTTTAACAGCAGTGTGTTACTGTTACTGTTACTCCAACAGTAGTTAATGACAGATATCAAGAAGGAACTACTAGAGTAAAAAACGAGTCTAGGAATATTCAGTCGAGTAGAGAGTTGGTGAGTCCAACCAAGGAAGAAATCAGAGATGAGTGCAACAGGGGGATTAGGGTGAGTGTTAAACCAGTGGATAATTGGATTTTGGAGATTGGAGAGGGCGTTAATGAAAGGGTAGTTTCCGGTGTTACCGACATCACGGATATTCTCTGCACCTTCAGGTATTTTTGGGTGTGAAGGGAAGGGGAGAATGAGTGTTTGGGTGAGTTGATAAGAGAGGGTTTAGTATAGGGAGATTTTTAGGGGTGATGATGATGGTGATGGTTAAGGTGGTAGTAGTTTGAAGGGCTAATTGATGGGTTAGGTCAAGAAGTGGGAGCATGTGACCTTGTGCTGGGTATGGAAATATCAGAATGTGTGTCTTCGAGTTTGACATGTTTGATTTCTGTGTTGAGATTGAAGAGGAAGTGGAGGAGGAAAGAAGGTCTTTTAAAGTCAACCAACCAAGTATGAGAATTCCCTCAAAATTGCAAAACTTTCTACTCACTCCCGTCTCAAATATAAAAAAAAATAATTCTTTTTTAGATTTATTGAGTAGTTAATGTATCTGATCCACATTGTAAAGCAGATACATTAATTATTCAATGAACCTAGAAAATGAATTTTTTCTTATATTTGAGACCGGAGGAAAAATCTCACAAATTGTCAAACTTTTACGGACACTGACACGGACAAGTCGAAACCGTTAATGTAAAAAATATAGGATACCGACACCGTTACATATATGTTAATTTATTTAAAGAAAGTCTAAAATGAAAATTAAAATACATATATAAACATTTAAGAACAATTTATTTCATTAGAAAAAGTTATACAGCAAGATATCATAATATTTGACCTTTATTTATTCATCTATTATCAAAAAAGGTAAAAATAATATAATCAAGTGTAATGTCTATAACCCCTAATTGATCGACATTTCTCACAACATACGTAACTCTTGTATCTATGGTATGTGGAAGCAGAGAGAAAAAATTGTTTTAGATATTTGTCTGAGTTGTCCGACAGAGCTAGTATGAGTGTTATATAGGTGTCGGACACCTAAGTAAAGAAAAAAATAATTATTTAGGACACCGGTTCGTCACGTGTCGTACGAGTGTCGGACACCGCAACACGCTTAGTCCTAGAGGTGTTCATGCTTCATTGCATCAGTTTAATATGTTTTTTTTGGTTGACAAGATCAGTTTAATATGTTGATATGGCTGTTAACCGCCTCCATGACATTGTCACATGGTTAGAAAAGTTATGTCACATTGTAGGGGATAATTGGCTATATTTTTATAAAAAAAATATGATTTTTTTTCAACGATAACATTTACACACATTACTTTATATGCAAATATCCCCTTAAAATTTAACACTTATGTATAAATACTCCCCTCAAATTTAAAACTTATGTTTGAATTGCACCTGAATAATAAAACCTAGTTGGCTAAATAAAACTTTGTCGGTATGACAATAATAACCTATAGCCAAAACATAATATTTATAGGAATAATGCTTCAATCTGTCTATGTATAATTGGAAAAAACTTTGAGGAATGGTTTGTTCCCACGTGGCATTGACATCCCTAACAATCGTTTAAGCCAAGTAGGGAGTGTTTTTAAGGGGATGATTTGTTACATATGGTGCACTATGTTACCAGGTTGTGGTCATAGCAATTGGTTTTGGTAAGCATGTTGTCTGCAAAATACAAATAGATATACCTGGATGCACTCTAACATGACATGAGGAGACAATTATGACCATCTACTGAGGTTATTATATTAAAAGCCTTAAACTGAGGGATATACTAATGTTGGTAACTAGGAAAGCTCTATGTGGATATATCTTAATTCCATGATAGAAATGTATAATTATCAAAAGTAGGTTTGTGTATAATCGACGATAGAAGCAACAATCTCTAGAGTTTATGAAAATTTGGCAACTGTTTCTATCCAATCTAATTTTTGGCAAAAAGATAGTGTATGCATATTTTCTGATTTTTAATTCCTTGTTTAGTTTTGTTTTGTTGTGGTTGGAAGTTACCCCTTACACCAACATTTTTAGGTATCCATGAAGAGATGTGTGATTGATGTTTTGCTTGAAATGTGTACGCGGGGAAACAAAATTGAGTTTTCTGAATTGTAATTAAATTAAATTAATTTAACTATTGGAGAAATAAAAATAGTCCTAATTTTATAAAAAAGAAATAATTAGACATAATGTCTTGGATTAAAAATCTGGGTGTTACAGTTTTCTAGTTTCATAAGAACTTAGAGTATTGTCAAAAAAAATAAAAAATAACTTAGAGGATCTATGTCTTAATATAAATAAAATAAAATTAAGAGCTTATGATGAAACTGGTACACAAGCATCAAAATGAGAAAACTTATATCAACACCAATCTCCATCCGCCCAACCATATCTCCGTCGCACCGGTAAGCTACTACCCACCATCTCACTCTAACGCCGACTGCCTCTATTTGAAACTGACACACACACAACATAGTATGTCTTCGAACCTTCTTCATTTTTTATCTCACTTTGTTAGCCATCAGGAGGACAAAATTTATTTTCCTTCACTGCCAATTCACAACCTTCGAAGCAGAACCATCACCGGAAAAGTGTCGCACAGTATAATGGTTGCCACTCACAAGATGTTTTGGGTTTTCAATAATAAAAAAATGTTGAAAAATAGAAACCTGAAGATCCAGTTAACCGGTAGAGGGTTTTCAAAATTAGGAGACGTGGCTTGCTTATGGAGCGTGTGTTAGTAAGCGTTTGGAAAAGAGTTTGACGGTAGTGTTTCTTTGTTTATTTATGATGATGACTTGATGAGTTAAACCTTGTTTGTTTATGACGATGTGTAATGACGAAATATATGTATTGTTTATGATGATGAGTAATGACGAGATATATATTGTTTGTAATGATGAGGAAATCCTATTGTGGTGTAAATTATTGATGTTGTGTTAATGTGTGTGGTTTGGTGAGTCTGTCTTCATGAATCATATCATATTGCATATAAATGACGAGAATGACAAGTGTATGTTTAGTAACACAACTCTAACATACAAATAATGATAAGTAGGATTGGTACCACATGCATATAGGTGTTAGAAGTGAGTTGCATTCTTTGCATATAACTGATGGTGTTTGAACTTGATGTTGTTGTGATTATATGTTAATTTGCGATGTGTATTGACGTGTTAACTAAAGATGTGTATTGATGCGTTAAATGATAATGTATATGATTTTCTATGCTTATTATATATGCTATTAAGTGATTTGATTTTCCAAATGGATAATTGATTTAGGTTGAAGTGATAAAGGTTCATTTGTAATTATTAAATGATGTAATGATCGTAATGATGATTGTTTAATTATGAGCATGAATGATATGAATATATGATTGATGATGTCTTTTGTGTTTAATCTTTGAATCTATTCATTCTGTTTATGCAATCTCTATTTTGGATATGTACTCACCCTCTGGTTGCGGGTTGGATGATTGTGCCTTTATGTGGTACATATACACAAGAAGATGGACTTTAGGCGCTGCAAGCTTGGAGGATGATGGTGAGTCTTTCTCGTCATTCCTTCTTTTCTTAGGCGTGTATTTTGCGTCGATGCTCTAGTTTGTAACATTGGGAATTGTTTTTTTTCTTTCAAGACTTTAATCTCGAAATTCTTGTTTTTGAAATAAGTTTATTTATTGATAGATTTCTATGGACTTTGAATATAATTTTGTTGTACTGTTTTAATTGAATTGAAGTGTTTTGAATGTCGAGGATGTGTGACACCCTTGTATGATTAAATGTTAATTGTATTTTTAATTTAGAAAAATATTTTTAGGGATAGGGTGTTACAATACCCATGCAACCATCTCTTTCTCTTTTTCTCTCTTTCTCTCTCTCTCTCTCTCTCTCTCTCTCTCTCTCTCTCCCCCTCTCTCTCTCTCCTATGAGTCTTTCTATCTCTCCCATGAGTTCTCTCTCTCAATCACCACTGAGTTGTCATCGACGATGAACTACAGGCACCGACGTTTATGTTTGATCTCTCTCTCACACTCGACTTCTCACCGACAACCAACCATCTACATTGGTGTCATCTCCGTCGTTCTCTCTGGACTTTCTCCCACCTCTGCAACTCTTCATAGTTCCTGAGTTCTCTCTTCCTCTCTTGTCCACCGCCTTCCCTCTCTTTGACTTCCTGATTTGTATCATCGTGGTCCTGTTAGTGGTGGTGAAGGTGGATGAGATGTTCATGGCAGGAGGTGGTGACAACGAATAGGAAGAGGTTAACGAAATCTATGGGCTACTTTTATGATTTTACATCGGAATGGCTAATCAATAATGAAACACATGAGGCGTTTGTTTATGCCACAAAATAATTATTGTGTTATCTAAAATTGGCAGATAGACGTTTTAAGGGTTGCAAGTTTCCCTCATCTGATAACACGTAAACGTTACTACCTCCGCGTTAGGGCCATCCGATTCTTTCTCAATTAGAAATTGTAGGATAATTCATTAGGTATATAAATAATTGATTATGTGAAAGAGGTAATCAAATAGGCCTTAAGAAAAAACTCAAAATTGGTTTAAGTGGTTGGTTGTGATGACTTAATGATAATAATTGATTAGCATAAGTAAATAATAAATTACTTGAATATGTAAACAATTAGAATGAGCTACTAAATGGCTTAAGGATAATCGATTAGAAGGAGTAGATAATCAAGTAAGAGAGAATTAAAACGATTAGAATGACAAATTTATGAATTAATTGATTATGAGAGTATATATTAAACAACTACGAGAGAAGACAATTGATTAAGGAGATTGTGGAATATGAGGCTGAAGATGAAGGAAAGTAATCTTCTATGCACAATGAATATTAAATAAGCGGCTCTGGTATGCTTTTTGGCAAAAGATACACAAAGAAGTATTCAATCAAAATAGTGGAAATATCTCTGGAAATACCTCCCCGGTCTTAAACTGAATACATCCTTATACAACGAGTCTTGGTTTTTTAGTAGATGTATATCTGGGATTGTGTCATCTCGCAGTAAGAGAAATGATCTCTTACATTCTCTAGACTTCAATCACCACTGTTCTTTTCAACACAAGATATTCACGATCTCAAAACACATGTTGTTTCTCGGGGTCTCAAGAACTTTCAATTTCTTAAGACCCCGAGAAACAACATGTGTTTTGAGATCAGTGAATATCTTGTGTTGAAAAGAACAATGGTGATTGAAGTAAAAGTATCTAAGAGATAGTTTCTCTTACTACGAGATGACACAATCCTAGACATACATGTATTGAAAAATCGCGGCTCTTTGAATTCAAAGGTATTCAGTTTAAGATTGGGGAGATATTTCCAGAGATATTACCACAGTTTTGATTGGATAAAGGTCTGAACCACATCTTTTATAATCAGAGATAACATTATAAGAAGTAGAACTATGTTTTCCAAGTCATTGAGTTTGTCTCTCTTCGTCTTCAATCTCTCACTCCTCCTTAATGTTGGCTCCATTTGCTTTGGTTCTCTTCTGGTGAGGCTTATATACTTGCAATAATTTACCATATATCACTAACAAATTTAACAAGAAAAAAGCATGGATAGTACTTCCAAATCAAATAGAGTACCATTTGTAATAAATTGTTCCTTTCTTAAATAATTAAAAATTAGATGTAAATTATAACGTAAAAAACTAGAGATTAATTAACTATATAAATTACATAGAACATTACCAATCACTCAATCCTTCAAAAAATATATTACCAATCACTCAATAAAGACAAAAACAAATTAAATAATAGTTAAAACTAATTCAAATTAAAAAACAAAAACAAAACAAAGTGATCCTCAAAATAAAATCAACTAATACTTTTTTGGTGGTGGCCGGGTTCGAAACTCGGGTCTTGCATATATTATGCATTGTCCCTATCAACTAAGTTAAACTCACGAAGACAAAATCAACTAATACTAAATAAACTATAACAGATCTAGGAAATTATACATTAATTTAGTACACCTTAAAATAAAATCAATTATCAATTAATACAAATCAAAATATGATAGATCAAAGAGATTATGTATTAATTTCATAATTATTGAAATTTAAGAAAAAAAATCATGTTTTCTTTAAAACATATCGTTTGCCAATATTTAATCAAAGAAATTGTAGTCATTTGAGATTTATTTTGCACATTACAAAAATTGAATTGTAGAGAAAATCATAATAGATGAAATGTAGAAGTACAATACCAGATCAATGATTTTCACTCGATCAATCCTGAAGTTGTACTCCATGAATCATATTTTGTTGCCTCGTTATAGATCTGGTAGATAAGGACAAGACAAGATCAAACATGATAAAATATACCAACAACAAAAAATATATACAATCGATTAAAGAACAAGATGAAATACTTTAGATTAAATACATAGATACAATCAATGACTAAAATAAAATCACAAAAAGATATATTCCCCTTACACATCATAGTCAATTCAACGATACAAGTAGATCCATGTGAAGGAATCTCATATATGAACCAGTCATGGATTGAATATTGAAAAATCAAATGAAAGATGGTATGGACAAACAAAGTGGAGAGAGAGAGAGGGAGAGAGGGAGTGAGAGAGAGAGAGAGAGAGAGAGAGAGAGAGAGAGGTGCAGTGGCCGCCACTCGTATTGTTGTGAAAGTGAACTTCGGTAACTACGCATTTTTATTGAGTTCTCGAGAGGAGACGTTGGTGTTAGGTTAAGTTTTCATTTTATCTATTACAAAATAAAAATAATCAATATTTTTTAGATAACTAAATTACAAGAAAAATAATGTTTGGTTTATTCATCAAAAGCAAATTTCACATTTTTTTTTCTTTCAATAAGTAAATTTCTTGTCAAGCAGGTATAATAAAAAAAAACATATGTACAGGAAGTGTGCTAAAAATCTTTTGTGATTTTTAGATTCTGGAGGGGGTGATTCGAATCATGGTTTGAATCATACGGTAAAAAATGGTTATTGTAAAACTACGATTTTTTATAGCGCGAGTGTCTAGATCTGCCAACTGGAGTCTTATAAAAGGAGAGTCCTACAGTTAGATGGAATTGTACAAATAGATTTGTCATACATAAGATATTCCATCTAACTCTTTATGTATGGATTTTATTTTGATGAAATTTGAATGGAATATCTTATGTATGAATCTTTAAAAGTTGAATTTTGCAGGTAATTAAAAGTTGAATTTTTCTTTGTACAAACAAAAAATAAAATCCATGGGTACCCACGGATATCCATGGGTATCTAAATACCCGTGGATTACCCGTATAGAGATACCCGCACGGATATGGGGACGGGTACGGGTACCATATTTATCCAACGGGACGGGGACGGATATCATACTACCCGTACCCGCGGATACTCATTGACATCCCTACTCCTACACCAAGTTAGATTATCACAAAAATACCCACCACAAAATCAGTAAAGATATACAAGAAGGGATGACCAAATGCACGGTCCCAAAAAAATCCAAGCTACTTCGTATCCCAACAATTTATAAATATGCCTAACCCGAGACAACACTCATCTAAGAGACAAACTCCCCATATCTACCATCCTTAAAAGGATCACATAACAAAGCAGGTTGGTACGTCTGAAAACACTACGTATATTCAGGTGGTTAACTAAGGGCAAGTATACATTGTTTAAGTAATAGTATAAAAAGATCGAACCCACAGGGACTCTGGGAGTTATAGCTTCCTATAGCTTTTCAGCGGTAAAGTTGTTTGCAAGAAAACAAAATAAATCATTTGGTGTCACAACAATAAAATAAAGATTTAAAGCGATAACAATTTAGGAAAGCAGTTAAAAAGATTTAAGTTCTCAAAGGTAAAAGTGTGGTTTAAACAATGAATTAATTATGACAGGGTTTAGCTACAATATACTGAGATATAACTTTCTATGGATCTCTGGCAACCTGGTGACCTTTGAAGTCTTTTAACTCAGCCATCATGTAAACCATGGGAAGACACACTTTTCGAGGTACAATCACAATATTTAACATGCAACATTACTAGGCTGGGTCATCAGTAACTCTCTATAATGGGAGAGGCTGAGCTGTGACCTATGACAAGAATCCTAAATAGATCTTAGCGCATCTCTAGTCGTTTCTAAGATCTGGTTTAAGTTCAAGTAGTCATTCTTGTTCCCGCCTCCTTTTGGTACGTAGGGACATAACTCATATCAAACAAACATGTCCATTTCTATCTCCTTTTAGTCTCAAGGAATTTGGCATTAAAAATAAAAGTGGTCAAGTTTTACTTTCAAATATTGGCGTTAGAACAATTAGTTTGATAGAAGGTTGAAGCTATAACTCTTTAAATCTTAAGCAAAGAATATCATTGCCTTATCACTTCTCAACCATAAGAAGGGGTTTAGCTCATGACGAGCTTAACCACAGAAAGGAAGCTGGAAGAATACATAAATGAAAACATGAAAAAACTAAATTAATAGATAAAGAAGAGTTATGGACATATTACACTCCAACAAGAAAATGGGTGAACTTGAAGCATCACCAAAGTAATCCTAACTCTAATTCACTAAGAACTAACATTCATGCTCATCTATGAAAAAATGAGATGGAGTGAGAACTCTAGTGTCTGCTAACCTTGGCTGGAACTTGACGCTCAATTCAACAAAGAAAATTTCGGACCCTTGGTACTAACATATGATTGTCCGTTTATAGTACAAGACTAACCACTAGAAGTTATACCTTTTTGTCATTTCCTCTATGATGGTGTCCTCATCTTATATTATATTATATTATATTATCTTATCTAAAGGTTTCCTTTGTGACAAAAAGATCCAATAGTTACAATTAAAAAAATTAATGAGGTCTTTGGTGGGCCACCTATAATGTTGGTCCACCAAAGACATGTGGGGTTAGCCTCTTGATGGAAGGGACCAAATTGTATAACATAGACATATTTAAAGGACTAAAATAGACCAAAAATTAGTTATGGGATCATAGAGATACCTTAAAAATAGTTAAGGGACCAAAATAAAAATTTAGCTTGTACTAAACTCTCACAACTAAATTCACATGCATGTTATAATTTCTGTAAGACTCCATCTAGTTGAGTTGGTACAACTAGCACAAAGCTCTTGACCTTGTGGACGTTAGTTTGAGGATTTTAACTCCAAAGAAAACAAGGTTTTTATTTTTTAGAAATAATATTTGTAACCTATTTTTATGCATGGATCCCTCTCGCACCATGTTTTGACACTCTATTTTTTTTTTTGTAATGTCAAAATAAAGAAGAAGAGAGTTTTTTAAAAATTGTTTAAAAATAGTTGTATAAATATATCAATTCTTTTTATATTTTCGATGGAGAACTTGTAGTGTCAACTAGAGATCTTAATTTACTAAAAAAAACAAGAAATCTTTATTGTTAGAACTAATGTTATAAAATAAAATAGAAGCTGGTAAGAATAATTTATTTTTAAAAAATGTGGGCATTGAGGTTGAATTCTCATTGGATCAAGGTTGGTTCCACTACTATCATATGATTATTTTGGAAATGCTATGATACTTTATGGGGTTACAATGAAAATCAAAGAGCTATTAGAAGAAGGTGAGCTTGGTTAAAGTGCTTTATATTTAGAGATGCACGGGAATCAGGATTATTGCTTTGCACTCTGATGAGAAGTTAAAGAGTCAATATGTGTCTTGTCCAGGTAAGCAGGGTGGAGTGAAGGTGGCCATGAGCTCTTAGCTAGGCGGTTGAATCAATGGCAATGTCAAAGTGAATCTGCCGCCGGCAACATATATACATCAATTTTTTTATTTATTAATATAAACATCAATTTTTGACCTTTCAGGTAGCTAGCATACATTTCTTAAAAAAAAAAAAAAAAGTTAGCTAGCATACATGGTTACGGTTGTATATCATATTAAATTATATTATCAAGAGAAAGAAAAAACAAGTCACTAAATAAAATTGTTAAAACCTATTCTCTCATGTGAGTTGTCACTTACAATCCTAATTTCTTTTCTTTCATCTATATAAAAGATAATTTTTTATCCAAATCACTTCTCTAAATCATTTTCTCTTTTACTTAAATAAGTGACTAGCTCGTACGCGCGTGCGAACACACGTGTATATATGCACAGACATATAGTTTTTCTTTCATGATTTCATCGGCTTAGTGCGATGATTTTTGTTCGTAGTTTTTGTAAACGTTTATCTTTCCCGTCTTGTTACGGTGTTTGTTCGATTAGATTATTTGATCAATTTCAATATAATGCAGATTCTATTAATAACTTTGATGTCGTAACATTATAGATATGAAGACACAAGTATTCTGAACACTTGAATATAATCATATTTAAATAGTTGTGTACTTTATTCTTTTATCCTATTAACATAAATAATGTGAGTTTAATTCGTATATTCATCCTTTTCAACGAATTAGGAGTGTATAAATGTAGATTATCAATTTGAATATCATTTATATTTTTGTCAAATTTTTTTTTTTGTCAAAACTGTGGCGACATGGAAATTCCAAAGCCTCAATAGTAACAAACACATTCTCTTTTATAAATAAAAACACAAAAAGACAAAAGCAACACCAATATTCCAAAACAAAACAAGAATCTAAGTTTGTTTCTGCAGCCTTGAAAGTTTCGTTAACCCAGCTGTTTTTGCACGTTTATATCCATAGGCCAGCACTTCCATTGTAAATACCATTCATTCTTTCAATATATAATCTCTTGTTTCATTTTCTTTCCACAAAATAACCACCTTAAGATGGATCAAGCTAGTACAATTGAAGCTGAACCTTCAATAGTGTTACATAGCAAATCCAAGAAAGTGGTAAAATCAAGAGACAGTGGTTATAATAGTGATGAGTTTGAAGGATCAATAGGAGAGAAACCATCAAGATATGAAGTTTGGGGATGGTATTTGTATGAGTTTTGCTCTTACTTTGTTCAAACTGTTGTTATACCTGTACTCTTTCCTCTTATTATTAGTCAGTTACAGATTCTACCTACGGATCCTGTTCCCGATTGGCTAAATAATCACCATGGCATGATATGTTCAGACAAGGAAATTCATCTGTAAGTTCAAGTTCAGTTTAGTACAAAAAATGAGAACATTATTAATTAACTCAACATAAAATTTAATTTTGATTCAACATTTAAAATGTCTTTGAGGAATTTTAATTTAACAATTATCAAAGAGGAAAAAAAATATTTGGTATAAAGAATTATCAATTTTTTTATGAGTGTGTTTAGATGAGGGGATGTTTTGAGATAGTGCAATATTTTGATGGAATTCAAGATCTTCTACATAAATTTTATTATTTGGATGATTAATTTAGAAAATTTTCAAATGATGAAAATTTATGAGGTATTATATCCAAGCTAAATTTAAGAATTTCAAATGACACAAAATCTAAGAATTTTAAATTGCTTCCTAATTTTTTTCATAAATTGCAAATTGGTCCCTGTTGTTCAAATTTGACCTACTTTTTCACTTTTATAAAAGTATTTCAAAAATGTTAGCTATGCATTCTTTTATTCTCTATCGAAACAAAAATCATTAGAAATGAAAAAAAATCAATTGATAAATATAATTACCTAAAATTCTAAATTTTCAAGTGCCTCGTCCAAGCACACTCTAAGGATATTTTCAATTTTATTTCAAGTCTTTATCACATAATGGCCTAAACCATTTCAAAACAAATTCAAAAATCAGATGATATTTGTTAAATTGCTAATATACACACAGAGTCAAGATCCATGAGCAGTTTAACACTTCAAACATGTTTAAGACCACCAGCACACACGTATAAAGTCAAAATTTGTTGACTCTAGATGTTAAATTTAGCATAGTTATATCTCTTGTTTGGAGTCAATTTCAATATAAGGATTAATTTAACTTTTTTTAGTAAATATTTTAAAGTTTATGCCTTTTTTTTTTACTATATTTAGATATAACTCTTCAATAACATGCATACCATAGTGTAACACAAATATGAATGCAAACCATTGGATTTTATTACAGGTACAGCACTCTCACAAAGCGCACAATAACAGTGAATGGTTCAAAATTCTCTTCAATGGAATGGACATCAATTGCATGGGCTTCAGGTTTAACCTTAGCCATTCCAATCCTTACCTTCATCTCTTTCCACCTTAACAGCCAATACCAAACCCTAATCACAGCAGCATCCACAGGCATTGGAGTTTTCTTCTGTCTTCCAGCAGGATTCTTCAAAACAACTTTAATATTCATTCCCTACATTGCTTTCATAGTCTTAGCTAGCACAGTTGCTAGTTCATCTCACACTCACCATCTTGCTCTCATGATTTCTTCCTTCAAGAAATCCAAAACACACAAAGTTTCAAGTTTTTTCTCTCTTTATGCTACTTCTTTTGGTTGTTTAGGTTCAGCCATAATCTCTTCTTTCATTTACCATATGCTTCGAGAACCCGATGATCGTAATCTTTTCACCCTTTGGATTGTTTCAATTTTCAGTGGCTTAATTTGGTTAGTTGGTGTTTTACATGTCGTTACAGCTATAAACAGAACTACTGTTTCTTCTGTTTCTTTGATTAACAAATCCATGTTTTACCCTTGTTCTCTACTTAAACATCCAAAAGCAATTGTAGGACTTTTTGGGGTTTTCCTCTCATCATTTACCACAATGTGTATTTTCATTGGTGGTGTGCTTTTCATAGTTGGTAACCTTTGCATTAGGCCACCACACTTGCTTTATTTTTGGTTAATTTATTTCCTTTTTCCTTTAGTTTCTTTGCCACTTTTGCACCCATTGCAGCTATTACTTAAGGCAAATTCTGTGAAAATGAAAATCATTGGTTTTCTTTTGTCAATGTTGTCTTCTGGTTTTGGATTCTATTTTTGGAATAGTCATTGGAAATTGAGTCATATATTGATATTTGGAGGGGTTCAAAGCATTGGTAGTGGACTTTTGCATGCATTTGGAAGAGTTTTGATTTTGGAAAGTGCTCCTAATGGGAAAGAAGGTGTTTTCTGTGTTTGGTATGGTTGGATTAGAGCTGCTGGGTTGTGTTTGGGTTTCACAGTTGCTTCAGTGGTTCCTGGACAAATTAAAACATCTTTTGGAGCTGCTTTTGTTGCTGCACTTGTTGGAATTATTGTTCTGCTTTTTGGAAATGTTGGTGATGATAGTAAGAGTGACTCCCAAGACATTGATAATCTTGAATTAGATTCAAAAGAATCTGTTAGTGTTTGATTGAGACTTCACATAAGAATAAATTTATCTTAATTACAATACAATCTTATATGTTATATGCATTTTCGTATTCTTTGCAATGGTGTTCTTAATTAGATCGGTCTTATATTTACGATTGATGATTGATTTTGGGTATGTATTTTGGTTGAATAAGTAAAGTTTCTCTTACACCTTTCACTAATTAATCAGAATCACTTGTATATTAATCTAACCAAATATAAATTAATTTACATGAACTCACTTTTAGTCTACATCAATTTGTTTATGTCAATGTAGAATCAAATGTACACTAAGTTGAGGGGAGAGAGGAGGAGAAAGAGATTAGACGAAAAGAATTAAAAGTTATTAGAGAAGTTTTAAATCAAGCTTTATGATATTGAGTTCTTTAAAGACTTTTAATTGTTTTCCTACCGCATGCATAGCTTATAGAATAATATTGACTATTCCTATGAGTGTTGCATTTGATGAAAGAATTTTTTTAAGTTAAAATTATTAAAATCTTATTCAAGATCTACTGTGTCAAAAGGATACATGGCAACAAAACTCATACCCATGGTTATCCACCCGAACAAAATCCAATGTGACGGGTTTTCCTCTTTTTGACTGTGTTTGGGTATGAGTTTGAGTTTTTCCCGATTTCAAAACACGGGTATGGGACGGGTAACGGGTATATAGGTACCCACCCCGAACCCATATCCAAACCCGTCCCGAATGCAGAAAACTACTTTATGTTGATATATCATGTTATTTTGTTTGATAATTGTCGTGTTATAAAAACTACCATTGATATTTAAATGAGCAATTAAATCAATCGGTTTAACAAATGTTAAAGTGAACATATTGTTGGATAATGCATTACATTATTTCTACAGGGGTTGCAAAAAAAACTTCTATTTTTTATTAAAAAAAAGTATTCAATGCTAGGACGGGGATGGGGCGGGGATACCCAAACTCGTCGGGGACGGGGATGAGGTTCAATTTCTCTTCCCCTTTGGATATGGTTAGGGTAACATGTAAGTATATGAGAATCGGGTATGGGGACGGGGAATGTAAAACCTGTCCCCACCCCGCTCCATTGCCATGCCTATCACAAGATAGATTAAATAGTCTTGCGTTGATTTCAATTGAAAATAATTTTGTAAAGAACCTTGATTTTGAACAAATTATTAATGATTTGCAACAAAAAATGCAATGAGGAAAATATTTTAATAATTTTAAATGCTTGGTCAATTTTTTATATAGGAAAAAAGAACAAATCAAAGAAGAAGAGGAAGAGGTCTCTTTATTGTGGTTTATGTTATGATGATATAAACATTAAATTATGATCCTTGTATGTTGTTTTGATAAACATGTTGTATTTAGTTAGTTAAACTTGTCGAGTAAAGCCTAGACTCTGGAGCATGGACCCTAGCTTAGAGCTAATTGGTTCACATTTCATACTTGTGTTCTTCTTGCACAATGTCAAATGAAATGTTTATAGTCTTTCCGTTCATTTCTCTTAATCTTATTGTTTTTTGTGATTTTTTTATAGGGACACCACTCTCTTGATTCGCCCAAGGCATCCAAATTTAAAAGACCGACCGTGGTGGTAGATATAAATGATTATCACAACTTTTGATCCCTATAAATATTTTAAATTTTAATTTACTATATCTAAAAACATTCATCAAGTTTTTCATCCTTCAAATATTTTTCATCACAACTTTTGGCTCTAATTTTAAATCAACTCACATGCACCTTGCACATTTGTGAATGACTTTTTATAGAGATTTTTAGAATATTATAACAATCTCTCCCACATTTTGTTTAATTAACTTACAATATTGAATCAATAAATCTCACAATGTAATCAAATAGATATGATGGAACTTATTAATTAAATTGTAAAAAACACATTTGCATAATACAAGACTATTTTACTATAACACATTTAACGAATCATGTGATAAAAAGTGCTAGGAACACTTTTTTAACTCTGTTTTTAATACTTACTTTTTTATCAAGTGAAATCAATATAAATTCACACCTTAAAATTTCATAAAAAGTTCATGAGACTTACATAAATTTTAGATGATAAAAGAATAAACTATAAAAAGTGTTTTCATAACACTCTTACTGCTCGAACAAACAAACCATAATTTACACTACCAAAAAGAAACTATAATTTAAATAGTTTATCACTTTATGGATGGTCCTAAGCATGGATATGAGAAGAGCACTGTTTCTTTAGAGACACTAAAATTATTATTTTTACTTAATAGTTAAGATTATATAGATTGTTTTAGGGAAAGTTAATATTAATTATATAGATATATTTTATTTTAACTCGTTTTGATTAATTTTATTGAAAATATATTTTCGAAAGACCTTAATATCATAAATAAATCTTTTGCAACAAAACATGCAAGAAGCAAGAGATTCGAATAATTAAAAAGACATAAATTTATTGATTCACTCAAGACACAAAAATCTTAGGACGGGTCTTGGATTTACATGAGAGGCTTTTTGTTATTCATCACTACCAAAATCACTTAGGTTTAAAGTCCAATTTGTTTTAGTTTTTTTGTGTTTAAATAATGTTTATAGTGTTTCATCTTTTTGCTATAAATTTTGTAAAAGAGAATGTTTTTTAAAGAAGCTCAAATAAGAAATCAATTTAAATAGCTTTTTATATATAAAAAAAAAGTAATTTTAAATATTTTATCATTTTGTTTTTATTTTTATGGATAATAAATTTTTAAAGAATCCGTAAACTATTCAAAATCAAGCTGAGTTTATCATACTGAATTCAACGTGGCATTCTCAATTCGTGTAATTTTATGTGTACAATTCGTGACATAATGAATTCAGTAGAGAAATTTGTTCTGCACTTTTCTGAAAATTTATCATATGCACGCTGAGTTTGTACCAAATATTAGTAGTTTATAAACAACATCACAAACTAAAATGTACAATCTTTATTTGGATCACAAACTTAAGGGCATGGTGCTTGAGATAGTCTTATATATATGGTGAAAGAAAAGGAATAAATATGGAAAATTAAATACGAAGAGATCATTTAAAACTTATAATTCTAATGTCACGGGAGCTTAACAACTTCAACAAACTGGCCAGGTGACAATTATCCTGAAGTATGTACTTGATCCATAATTTGTTAATCAAGATTTCAAGATTTTTTTGTTGAATTTTTTTTATGCAGATAAATATTGTGGATTACTACCGAGTTGTAATATCATTATAAAATTGCTTGATTCACTGCAGACCTTGAATCGCATATGTTCATGATCAATGTGAGAAGATACATAGATCATATATTAATAATAGTTTTGCTTGTATTTCAAGAAGTGGAATTTTGTTTATCTAATTGAGCGTATAATTCATCATGTTCTTGGAAACAAGTACCAAATCAAATTGTTTGAAATAATTGATGCAAGGGGAATATAATTTATAACATCAAAGTACTTGATTTTCATTTCATAACTATTTTCCTATTCCAAGGCATATTAGCATATACTCTGTAACAAACTATCAGGAAAAAAAATACATGTATTTGGTCTAAATTTAGACAAATACATGTACTTGTTGTAAAGAAGAAAATATTATTCTAATAAAAATTACAATATGGTATATTTACGTGAGTTTTTTTTTTTGGTGAATAGTTTTTTTTTCTTCCATCAAGTAGCCTAGTGGTTAGAGCTCACACAATTTAATTGTGGAGAAGTGGGGTGTCTGGAGTTCGAACCCCGGCCCATGTGCATATAATATGCAATATCCCTACCAACTGAGTTAAACTCACGGGGATTTTGGTGAATAGTTATGAGTGTCCATTTGGTATTGTGTCACACTGTCACCATCAAGCATGATATTGTTTGAAATTTATATTGATAGTTTATGTTTAATGTGGTCATTGGATCTATAGAAGAAATGGCAACTATGAGGATTTGGTAGTCCCTATGGCTGATAAAACTGCTTGGCGGATGGTGGAAAAAAATAAGTCATTTGCAGTACCAAAAGGTACATATATGTAGATATGCATGTCTTTCTTTGTTAGTTAACTCTATTTTACATTATACTCCTATCCACTAGAAAAATTCATCCAACAGAATAGAGAGAGTATGACATTTGTGTTTGATTCTGTTGCTAAGCATTACATACACTTAAAATTGCTGGTCGCATTCATTTTTTTTTAGTGAAGACTCTAATGACCAATTGACCAACCCTACCATTTCTGCTCGAGAGTTTATGACTATTATGATGCTCTTGAGAAAGAACTTATGGCAACCAAGAAGGTAATTAATCAACCATTAACTTATATATGCATAATTCTAATATGATTTTTGAGATCCATTATCTCTTATTGCACATTGGTTTTAAATTGATATTGCGGTTGCTCTAATATCGAATCTTTGATATCGCAAAAAAAAAAGTATAGACAAATGCAATTAATGTGATCGCAATTGTAGTCTCGATGCCGTTGCAAAAGTTCACAATTCTTTATCTTGAGACCACAATTGTTATGCCACAATTTAAAACATCTAGATTGCGCACAGTAAAAAAACATGTGTTTTCACGTAGAACACGACCATTTTAGATCAAATAAATCAAATTACATAATATCAAAATCCAATTTAAACGATATCAACCGTTAATTTGATATCAGATGGTGATATTAAAATATGTTTGGCGTAGTAATTGCACCAAATCCAAATTTAAAACCGTGATTACACTAAATTATACAAATCTTTTTACTATATAGTAAAATTAATGTTCAAATATGAAGTGCCCGTTTGTTAGCGGTAGTATACAGGGGCGGATTTACCACCCAGCTAACCTCGGCACGCGCCCGGGCTCAACTTATACTTTCTTTGTATTACTACAAGAAATTTTCTAGAAATTTACAAGAAATAGTTAATAAATATAAATGGTGTGACAAAGATATCACACAAGCTGAATTGTCCTAGTGGTAGATGCCCGATGCGCATGCTTGCATTGCTTAGGTTGTGGGTTTGACACCCAAACTCAAATGTTCTCTTTCATTGTTTTTCTTTTCCTTTTGAATTCTTTTTTTAACCCGGAACTCACGTTTTTTCTTTAATTGATTTTCTTTTCCTTTTTAATTCTTTCATAACTTTCTTCTCCTTTTTCTTCTTTAATTATTATTTAATAGCATGAGAGAGCATGAGAGGGCTTTTGAATTTGGCAATAGTTTATTATGGATTTTGAGGCTCATATATCCCTAATCCTCTCTCCAATACAACCAAATTCTTCTTAACATATTAGATTATATATTTACAAATTTTCCTTTTTTATCTCTTTTATTTTAAATTGTACTTTTACCGACAAAATGACGAGTCTCTTTTATTTATATATTATATCACATGTCAATTTACGGTTAATATTTTGCATAGGCTCAATAAAATTCATGGCTCCGCCACTCGTAGTATATATAATAATGCTTGGTCTTTTATAGGCTTTGGAGGATTCACTTGCCAAGCAAGAGGAGCTTTCAGCTTACATTGAGAAAAAGAAAACGAAGAAGTTGGTACGTATACTTTTTTTTTTAAGTCACCAACAAAGTAACTTTCTTCGATAACTAGATTTTTGACATGTGCTCCGCACAGGTTTATTGTAAAGGGATTGACATACGAATAATAAAATGCAATATATAACTGGTAATAGTGAAAAAAATAACACGTGATAATCCACAGTAGACAAAATAAAACACTTCATAAAATGTTTGAAATCTGAAATATTATAAAAGAAAATTTGGTAATCCTATCAATAATTCGGTAAAAGAAATATGAAATTTTTAGTACATTGGCATGTAGTTTCACCACGCATTGCGAAAACTCATATACGACGTTAGACGTTACATTGGTATCTTCACCATCTTCATCAATGATCAATATTTTTAGTCCTTCTCTGGATGTAACTCTTGAAATAACAACATACAACTGTCTGTGAGAAAATACAAGTGTTGGTAGATAGATATATACCAACATGTTTAAGCGGCTGCCCTTGACTTTTGTTAATTGTCATTGCAATTGATACAGTCAAAGGAAATTGTCTTCGTTGAAACTTAAAGAGAATCCTGACATCTAAAGGCGATTGAGAGAAACACGGTTTATGGTTTGTATATATAGCCAAGTTTATATGAAAATTAGGGTTGCCAAGTTTGCATGGAAATTAGGGTATTCTATTTGTAAACGTATTAAATAAGTGTAGAAAATATTGTCAAAAAAAAAAGGCAACATGATAGGAATGAAATTGGTGCGATGCATTTTTTTAGTAAGTGTACAAAATATTTCCTTCAAAAAAAAAGTGTACAAAATATTGTCAAAAAAAAATCCAAATTTTTTTTTTATAAAATAGAAG
>Ga0228711_1003195_pt1 | contig 25433 bp, 10 predicted proteins | sample MedpolnodulmetaG_2_FD_177996 | JGI IMG/M metagenome (GOLD analysis project Ga0228711, IMG submission 177996) | Root nodule microbial communities from Medicago polymorpha collected in Santa Monica, California, United States - brown nodules | ecosystem: Host-associated > Plants > Roots > Nodule... | reverse complement strand
AAAAAAAAAAAAAACAGCACACAGTTAAACGCAGCGTTTTGGTGTTTAGTGTTTTTCTGAAAACAAATCACTCTCTTTCTTTTGCTTTGTTCCAATTCAATTCAACTCTACATGTTCTCTTTCTGCACATAATCACAATTTCTTCAAAAAAGTCAATTCTTTTAACCATTATTCAACGCTTTGAGGTTCAATAGAAAAAGGGTTTCTGTTCAATTCAAACTTCATCATGGTAAGTTCCGTTTTTTCTTTTCTTCTTTTTCACAATTCAGTTTTTCAGTGAAGCATTATCACAAAGTTTCAATTTTTAGATTATTATCCCTTATACCCATTTGTTTCTATAGCTTAAACATTGCGTTTATTTGTTTTTATTTTTTATTTTTTATTGGTTATAGGTTCTGGGTTTATATAGATAATTAGATTATTTGATTATTAGAGCTTAAGCTTATAGTATCAAATTAGGGTTTGTTTGGATAATCAGCTTAATTTACTGTTTTTAGTATAAACACTTTGTCATCTATAAAAGCTTATTATAAGTTATTTCTATAGCAAAAGGTAAAATAAAGTCGAATTGTTTTCAAATAAACTGTTTTTATAAGTGTATGTTTGATTTTGCCAATGAATTGATTCTAGCTAAAATTGAGTTGAATGTAAAGTGATTTATGCTTGGATACATTGATGTAAAAGTGAGTTGAACAATAAGTTTGAGTGTAAAAATTAATTCTAGAATCAGAAGCTACAATTTCTTGATTCAAGTAGAATCGGTTATATTTAGAGGAACTAAACATGTTAAGATCAATTCTACACCTCTATAACCAGTTTTGTCTCCTCCAAAAGTGGAACCAAATATACACTACGTTATCCTTGAGAGCTGCTGAAAACAACTTATGAACATGTCATAAGCTGTTTTCATAAGTTCTCTCAAACATTCACACAATTACTTATGCCAGTAGATAAGTTCAAATAAGTCAATACAAAGAAGCCCTAGATAATGCTTTTTTCCCATTGTTCGATTGTTGAATTCATTGGTTGTGTGTTGTTTGGTTTATTGTTATTTGCAGGAGGTATTTAAACGGGCCATATTACAACCTGGGCCACCTGAAAGTTTTGCTTTGCAGACTGTTCAAGAAGTAATAAAGCCTCAGGTATATTTTGAAATTCTTTTGAGCCAGTTTGGATTACCCTCTAGTTCATTGAAGATTCCCCATTAAAATTCATTGCATACAAAAATATTCATATAAGCTTGTAAGTGTTGATGGAGAAGTTTATCTAAACTGCCTCTAACTCCATTCCTGTATAATTGTAGTACAGATTTATAATGAACAATGCTGAACTAATTTCCAAACCATGGATGTAGTAGATTTAGTGAGGGTGCGGGGGGTTGATTTGGGCCCTGTTTGAATTAACATCTTCATTACACAGCTATAGGATAAGAGCTTATCATATAAGGGCCCGTTTGGTGCACATGATAGGATAAAGACATGATAGGATAAAGAACCGGATAAGAATAGGATATGATAGCAACCAGATAGAGATTTTTTCTATCATGTGTTTGGTGCACAAATGATGGGATAACATTTTTTTTTTACAGAAAAGAGTATATCATTATTTTATTTTTATGAATCACACTCTCAAACCCTTTCACCAAAACAACCAAGATTCATTGCTCTTTCTTGATCTATCTGATCCTTTGACGGTGAGGAATTTTATTCAATATAAGAAATTTCATTCAAGAAATTGGGAAACAAACAAGAATTCACCAAAGCAACAAAAATAAACTTTAGAAATTCCACTCAATATCACAAATTCAATTTGTTCAAAAAAAAAATCACAAATTCAAGAAATTGGAAAACAAATTGGGGTTTTCCCCTTGTATTCACCTACAAAACCATCAATTAAGAAAATATAAAATAGAAATCGATTGGAAGCACAAAACGTAGGGGAAAAAAATTAAAAGGTAGAAGCAAATAAATTGTTATGTGAAGTAGTTGCAAAGGATTTGGAGAAAGGAGGTGGCAGACAAAAGGCTGTGGGAGGAAACGATGATAGTAGATCGATAAAATAATTGCAAATATTGGAGTAGATTGATCTGCTGATAGGTTTATGTTATTCTTTCCTGTTGCTGCAACAAACGGTGGATTTTAATAGGATATGATATTTTTATCCTATCCTGTCTCCTTATCCTGCGCACCAAACGGGCCGTAAGTGCTTATGGATAAGCTATACCAAAAATAAATTAAAGTCAAACTGTTTTCATATAAGTTATAAATTGTTTTCATATGCTGTCTTGGAGATTTAATTGAAATAAGCTACAACCAACTTATGGACATGCCATCAGTTGTTTCTATAAGCTCTGCCAAACAGTCTAACAATTGTTTATGCCAGTAGATAAACTCAAATAAGGCAATCAAAACACACCCTTGATCATGCATATCATTCCGACGACTTATTACTTATTTTGGATTTTCTTTGGGATGGGATGATATTCTGGATTTTACAAAAACGAAGAGATTTGTATGTAGGGAACAGTAAGCAAAAAGGCAAGAGACTCTTAAATTTCGAAAGGGTTTTGATTATGGGATATCTATAACTTATGAAAAATATAACATGGTTGTCTTTTGACTTAAATTGTTCATTCATGATTCATGTCCCGAGGTTCCTTTTCTAGTAACTTTGATAATGACATTGTTAAAGGTGGTGGTTAATTTAATTGATTTATGATTAACAGAGACAAACAAAATTGGCCCAAGATGAGAACCAATCCCTAGAAAACATTCTACGGCTGCTACTTCAGGAATTCGTGGTATGTTTAACTGCTACCCTTGTTCATAGATTACACCTTATGTGCTAGTTGAATATAGAATGCTAATCTAATTGGATTTCTACAAATTTCTTTGGAAAAATCCAATGGTGTTTTATATTTGTTTATTTTCTTTTGTGTGTCTTTTATGCATGATTAAGATACTAAATTTATTTTACCTTTTCTGTTAAATATTTGGTCATGAGCCGGATCCTTAGTTTAAAGGTAGATAGTATTGCTATAATTCTATGTTAAAGAACAAGAGAGTTATTAGGAGATTTGAGAGAGATTTAGAACACAATATTTTACTAATCACTTAGAAGAACGGCTTTGATGCATAATATACTGACCTTATACATTTTCTTATGCTAATACAGTGGTTATGGAATGATACTTATTTGTTATACCCTTTACTTTGGGAACAATGCAATTGTTACTTATTAGTAAAGCAGTTTCCTTGTTACTATACTGTAATGTCGGTTTAACTATTTTGGCATTCAAATTTCAATGCAAATTTTTTTTCTAAGTAAAGTTAAGACATGTTTTTCATCTGGGATGCATTTTTTTATGACACATTCTGTTTGTTTTCTTGCTATTGCATGTATTTACTTACCATTGACTTGCATATTTTTAAGTGTTTTCTTTTTAATCTTTTATTTATTTTGAATCACATGCAGTCTATAGTTTATCAAATGGTGATATATGCAGTGTTTTCAAGATGCTTAGATGACTTGTATAAAGTGAACTGTAAACTAAGAAAAGCATTTTCAGAAAAACCATTTCAAATATGAACTTATCTAATGCTGTTTCTTTTCTCCTCTTTGTTTTATTGTGTCATTGTTTATGTCTCTTTATGGCCTGTATTAATATGTTTGCACTTTTGTTCAGTCGGCAGCAGTACAGTGTGGAGAGGAAGTAATGCAATACGGGAAATCAATTGATGCTAATGAAACTACCCAAGGCCACATTCCCCGTCTTCTTGGTCTGTGCACCATTTAGTAACGCTTTAATGAGTTACAGTTAAATCCTAAACATCTTAATTGTAAATTCTTCATACGATTCTTTTTTATACTCATGTTTGTACGTCGTATTTGTTTTTCAGATATAGTGCTATATCTGTGTGAGAAGGAACACATCGAAGGTGGTATGATTTTTCAGTTGTTGGAAGACTTGACAGAAATGTCTACAATGAAAAACTGCAAGGATATTTTTGGCTATATAGAGAGTAAACAAGATATATTGGGAAAGGTACATTCCTCATTTGTCTGTAATTCTTTGTGCTTCTCTAATTAATGATTTAGAGCAGCAGTATTGTATAACTGACCTGTATTTATGCGGAACTTTTATGTTTGCATGACACACAGCAAGAACTTTTTGCTCGAGGAAAACTTGTGATGTTGAGAACATGTAATCAACTTCTTCGCCGTCTTTCAAAGGTACATTGAGCATGGTTCATGTCCTATTATACTTAAAGCTTTAAAGCTGATTACTGTCTCTAAATACAAATCTCTAGTATTCCTGCTTCGTGCGTTTGGATTTGTTTAAACTTCGAGTGCCGTTTTCCTCCATCCCTAAATGTCTCTCTCTTTCCTCCCTTTAACTGTCTAGGTTGAGCTATATGATAAACTTCTCTTCAGCGTTGTAGTGTTGAATGAGGATTAAGTTAGGGTCCGTTTGGTTCGAGAGTTTTGGAGGGGAGGGGAGGGGAGGGGAGCAAATTTCTTTAAAATTTTATTGCATTTGTCATAATTATCCTTAAATTAATTTCAAATCTCAAGATTAACCTTGTAACAACTTTTATTATTATTATTAGATTATTAGATTATATTATCTTTGTAACAATCTTATTATTATTAGGTTATCTTATTCTTGTAACAATTTTTATTATTATTTTGTTATATTTTTCTTGTAACAACTTTTATTATTATATTATCTATCACTCTTATTTGTTACTTCTAAAAAACCACTCCTACTACTACTTTGATGATGTCAACGACCTTATTATTATTATTATTATTATTATTATTATTATTATTATTATTATTATTATTATTCAACTTATTATTGCTTGTTGTTCCTTTTTTTTCAATGTTAATTCACCGATTCATGTCTTGTTGTGCAAAATATATGAGCCAGTTTGAGATAAAATAAGCAGCTTAGATGTGTGTTTGTCATTCGTCGGTCTCTGAAATTGTAAAATCAAGTAGTTTCTTTTATTTAATTAAGTTTAAGGGTAAAACGGTAAAATAATTTTAAAATCCCTCCACTCCCTTTGCGAACCAAACACGTTTTTAATTAAAATATCTCCCCTCCCCAACGTTAAAATCCCTCCCCTCCCCTCCCCTCCCCTCCCCTCCTAATTCTCGAACCAAACAGACCCTTAGGGTTATGTAGGATAAATTATTCTTCCCATGATTGCCATAATTCAATGTGTTTGTATGGATGTTGTAGGCAAATGATGTGGTCTTTTGCGGAAGAATTCTCATGTTTCTGGCACATTTCTTTCCATTATCAGAGCGATCTGGTACAGTTCTGTGAAGTCTATCTTAACTAATAGCTCAAATTTCATTTTATTGAGCGCCTAGTCACTTTGCTGTTTTTGATAAACTTTTGCAGCCTTAAATATCAAAGGAGTTTTTAACACATCAAATGAAACAAAATATGAGAAAGAACCCGTAGAAGGTACGTTTTTGCTTATTGTCTTTGCTTGCTTGATTGCCATTCTTAATTCATTCTTATAAAAACAAGTTATTAATTGAAGTTTATATTTTTTTTTACTCCAGCTAATGATTTATTTTCCATGCTTTCCAGGCATATGCATTGATTTCAATTTTTATGAAACTTTTTGGGGCTTACAGGTAAGTTTTCAATGAAATTTTAGTTCTTGATAGGGAGGTCTATTCCTTTTTCTCAACTTGAGGCTTGCCTTGCTATTTGACACGATTTTCAATATAAAATTTGTCGTAAATGGTTCTACTTCTACATGTTAAAGCCGAAATTATACAACTTCAACTACATACTGCAGGGTAGTGTTTTATTTTCTTTCAATAAAAGAACCTAAAACAAATATTTTAATCACTTTCTGTTAACTTGATGCAGGAATATTTTTCTAACCCTGCTCCTATAATTCACTCTACATTTAAGTGGAAAAAGTTCACCTCCAGCTTGTTGGTAATCTTTTATTTCATAGTTTTTTGTCTGCATGGATGCATTTTTTTCTCAATTATCAAACTGCTTCTGTTCTTTTCTTTTTACATAAGAATTTTTGTTGGATTGAAGGTTGTACTGAATACATTTGAAGCACAACCTTTAAGTGACGAAGAGGGAGATGCTAATAATTTGGAAGAAGAGGCAGTTAACTTTAGTATAAAATATCTCACAAGCAGTAAACTAATGGGTCTAGAGGTGAGCAGTTTGGCCAAATCTTGATGCTTATTACTAAAAATGTGTCATCATTTTTTTCTGCAAAGATGTTCAAGTCCTGACTCAGTATTCTCTCTTGTTTGTTTCTTGTTATCGATTGAATTCTTGATAGTTGAAGGATCCAAGTTTTCGACGTCATGTTCTTGTGCAGTGTCTCATATTGTTTAATTATTTGAAGGTAATAATTTTACGAAGGCTAATTTCTATGTGATGTACAAATAGTATTTAGTTTTTTATCTAATATTAGCTGGTGGTTTCTCCGTCATTTGCTTTTAGGCCCCTGGAAAAGGTGACAAGGATCTGCCATCTGAAACCATGGTTAGTACCGCCTTCTTTGTACTCTTTAGGTAACGCGGCTACATTGGCTAGTACCTAATTTTCATACTCTCAGTTGTGAAAACATTACATGCCTTCCTTAGCACCTAATATTTGTTAAGTGCAATTATTGTCTTACATGAAATGATTTCTACTGTTTCTCTTAAGGGTGTTTGGTCGGGAAATTTTTAAAAATATTAAAAAAAAAATGAATTTGCATGTTTGATATGAATGTGTTCTAAAAAGTATTCCAAGGAAACTAACATTGACAGGATTTTTTTAGAAGTATTTTGTTTCCTAGCAAAACATTCCCAAATGGGAGATGGGAATCCAAGATTCCCATTTAATACATTGTGCTCAACTAACAGTTCTTTTTAGTGTTTTCAAATAGTAGCTCTATAGTGTAGTGGAATTTTAACAAACCGCTATAGTACCACTAAAACATCGCAGCGTAGCAGAATTTGAACAAACCACTAGCCACAAATACGATTCTCAATCAATAAGGACAAAATGTAATATGTTTTTTCTGCGATTGACAACACATGTTCTTTTGTTTTCCCCAAAAGTAATATTTAACTGCTGGATGCTCCTATTAGTTTTGGTAAGTTTATTTTTACGGCAGTACCGTCCATTTTGTTAGATATCAGGTTGTATGTACTCCGTCAAACATCTCCTTTGTTATTTTTGTCTTTACTTTCCCGTCATCTGAGAAACATGAATTGGTTATTACTTAAGGAAGGGCCTTATTTTAGCGTTTTCTAAGGTTATAGTAGCTGCTGTTTTGATTGAAAATGCATTGTTCACATGTAACTCATTTCCTTTTGTAATTCAGAAAGATGAGATCACATCATGTGAAGAACGTGTTAAAAAACTTATTGAACTGACTCCACCCAAAGGGAAAGAGTTCCTTCACAAAATTGAGCATATATTAGAACGAGAAAAGAATTGGGTGAGCATCTTCCAACACTTCCTCCGTATGTTCTTTTGCACATAAACATGTGATTGCTAGTTATCGTTAACATCAATATTTACTATCTGTATAAATGCCTTTCATGTATTTTTTAGGTGTGGTGGAAACGTGATGGCTGCCCACCATATGAAAAACAACCTACAGAGAAGAAAGCGGCACCAGATGGGTCGAAGAAACGGTATGCTTTTTGTTTAAAAAAATATTTATCGTGTTTTAATGGCTTTAGTTTATAGGATTAGAAATCACTCATAATCTCCTAGCATATGATAATAACAAAACCCTCCTTTCTTCAAGGTCTTTGTTTCTGAATTCATATGTTCATTAATTGTAATGCTGTCGTTTTGAATTGATGTTGCTCTAATTAGAGAATTACTTCTCAATTTGAATAGAAGTTATTGATTCATTCAAATTCATTTCTGCTTACATGCAATTTACGCTGCCGCAATTGATGGCCTTCTTTTGATGTTGTTAGTTGTGTGAAAGAAGTTATAACCTTGTTTTGATGCTGCGAAGTAAAAAACAAAAAGCCCTACCCCTTGATTCTTGTCTCAAAAGGGTGTCATGTAAAATTAATAGATTCATTCATGATAAGTGTAGTGCTAGCAACACCCACCTAACACTCTCTTTGCAAGATTTACTCTCATTCAGTGAAAATCACGTGGGTCTCAACATTTCATGTGGGGCCCATTTCCTATATGATGAGATCCACTTGAATTTCACCCAATAAGAGAGTGAGTGCTGGAAAGAGAGTTTAGAGTGAGTATTGCTAGTGCTCCTCTTCGTGGTAATAACCTTCATCATGTGTTTTTATTACATTGCGATATTTTTTGACGACTAAAGGGGTAAAACCGTAAAAACACACATCCATCAATGTTAACTTATAAGTTCATTAAAGTATTGTCCACGGAGTATACTTTCACTGTAGCCTGTAGGTCACCCAGTCTCCCTCTACTGAGTTCCTTTTCTTTGGTGGGGAGGGTGCAATGTGAAACCAGTTTTGAAACAGCACAATTATTTTATTTCGTACCATGCGATGTCTCCCATAATGAACTTATTTGAAAACTTAAACGCTGGAAACATAGAAGGAATATTTGTTCAACTTAAAAAGTAGTCAACTAAGTCAAAATATTAAGTATCTCAGAACAAAGAAAATCAATTTTAAGTTGATGTTACAAGCATACACGATATAACTAGGCAAAACCATAGGTGCATGAGGGGCTTCATGCTTTATAAAACAAAATTAGTGTTTAATCATTGTAGATTTCTTTCTTCTATTCTTATGCTACTATTCATATGGGTCCTATTCACCATGCTCAGATTGTCTGCTTACGCTGTTCTGTCTCTTAATTTTCAGTAAGCCAAGATGGAGATTGGGTAACAAAGAACTGTCTCAGTTGTGGAAGTGGGCAGATCAAAATCCGGTATATTTTTATTTACAGAACTTGTGGCTCGTGCTAAATATGCTAGGTCCAGTTCTGTAGAAGTTGACTCTTGTGGAGGCTGAACACTAGGGTTAGAACTTGGAAGTATGCGTAGATAGTTGCATGTTTAACATCAATGTGCTCTGGTTGTAAGTTCAGACTTTTGAGTTGCTTAGTCAAACCCCATGCTTTACAGTATATAAATCTTTCCTGTTTTTATGATAATTCTTTATTATGTCAATATAGCCATCAATGAAAATAATAAAGGAAAATTAGTTGAGAAAAAATAGACAGTTGTGGTTCCTCCGATCGCTACTTACAAACCCTTGGATTGGGTCGCTCCTTAATTGTGGTCTTCTCCTAGCCACCTTAATTGCGTAAATTTTGGACTGCCTTCTTTGTTGTGTCCTCCAGCACCATCATTGTGCTGCGTGCAAGGATTGCATACTGATTAGATATATGGCCTAAGTATTACATATAAGGCTTGAGCAGTCCTCAAGCTTACAAGTCAGTTTTGTAGATTGAGTGAGGTCCTTAGCCAAAAGTATAATATTCTACTTAAATTGATTGTTTTTTTCTTTGGTTAAAAAATATTTCTTCATTTCCATTCTATTGGTCATCATAATACTGTTTGACTTTTCTTAATCATTGATTTACACCAAATTTCTTGAATTTCCAGAATGCTTTAACTGATCCTCAACGTGTTCAAACACCTTCAATTCTGGAATACTGGAAACCCTTGGCTGAAGATGTAAGTTTTCCTCATTAACAGCGATAGACATATTGATTTTTTTCCTTTCCTAATATTGCAGGCTTGGTTATTATGATTTTTCCCCATCATCCAAATTGTAGCCTTTTTTTTTCATTTACTTAAATATTGAAATTCTTTGCATTTATGAAACTACAGATGGATCCTTCTGCTGGAATAGAAGCTGAATACCACCACAAGAATAATCGGGTAATCCCCTGCTTAAAATTTTGGGTAGCAGAAGTAGAAATTTTATTTTATTTAGGAAATGAAGGAAAAACAGAAAAAGAACATTCCGAAGATGGAAATTCTCTTGAAACAGCCATGGACAGAGTAGCAATGAGAAGCTAAAAAGATAAACCCACCCTCGAACAAATTTAAGGAAAAGACAGAAACCCTACAAAATGCATGCTAGGTTACAACCTAATGCTCCAGGGTCTGTATTGCCAATAGTAGTCTTTTCCGTGGCATTACCGACATTTAAGGAAGAGCTCGTCAGCTTCTTTTCAGTTAACACTTAGTAAAGATATACAAATAAACTGAGAACAAGAGAGGCATCAAAACAGCTATCTTACCCTATAGTAAGCCAAAAAGAAGAAAAGTTTGTTGATAATATGGCCATTTCATTGCAACCATCACTAAAAAAACAACTGCATACATAGCACCTTGCCATAAAGTATTCCTTCCTCTATTAAGTCAAAACCAATATATTTTACCAAAATAAAATCATCTTAAAGGGTAGATTTTATCGTCTAATATTCAACATTCTACTGTAGAGTGTACATTTTATTTATCTTTTTTTTTGACTTAGGTTTATTGTTGGAAAGGTCTTCGTCTTTCAGCACGGCAGGACTTGGAGGGTTTTTCTAAGGTAAACTTAACTTTTTAATCTACATTTATTGTCTGCTTAACCTTTTCGGATTAATTGAAGTTTTATATGTATATATTGGTGCAGTTTACTGAATATGGAATTGAAGGGGTTGTACCACTAGAACTTTTGCCGTCTGATGTTCAATCTAAATACCAAGCTAAACCAAATGACAGAAGTAAACGTGGTAAAAAGGAAGAGGCAAAAAAAGCTGCTAATCAAGTTGAAGAAAATCAGGTTTCTTGATTCAGATCCAACTTCCCATATTTCTTTTTTAATTTCATCTTCTCAAGAGAATAATTTTTTAGTGGTTCCCATTGTTGCTGGTTGCCTGGTTTTTGTTCTTTGGTTTCTATCAACCACAAGAAGCCGTAAATTGTTGAGAGGATTTTTAGTTTATGTTCTTTTGTGGGAAAAGGCTTTTTGACTGATTGTTGTTTGATCCTGTGTTTCTATTTCTATGATTATATTTGAACTGGAGTTAAGCTAACAATGTAATTTTATCACAAGAGGTTAATGCATTAATATATTCTAATCCTTTGGTTTTCACGCGCCACATAAATAAGATGCAATTTTCTTTATTTGAAACTTGGGTATTCCTATGGCCAATTAGCCTGCTAGTATCTATCTTTCTTGGAGAGAACAGGCCCTCAACCTTCACTCATGCTTTCAGCTGGTCCTTGGACCTCTTGTAACCTGAAAGAGATTAAAACACACTTGCTCACACACAAACACACAGCGACACACAAAGTATGGTAAATTAGACAGCCCAAATTACATTGCACGGCTACGGGATTTATGACAAATTTAAGGTGCGAGTGTGTTAAAATAAATTTATTTTAAAATATATAATAAAATAAACTTTTAGGATCCCTCTAACGTGGGCCTCGGTCCAAACATGGACCATTAATTACTGTTTATAACTGGTTTTTTAGATTGTTTGAAGATTTTGCATACTAAACCAGTGATCTTCATTTACATCATTAATTCCCTTTTGTGAGTGTTGCCAGAAGATTACAATGCCCTCCTTTGCAAATCTATTGAGTTTCTAACCAACTCTTAACTCACTTCTATTTATAGGCTTCATTTACATAATTAATTCCCCCGTCATCCCTATTATTTCTGCTTATATATATAACCCCTTGACCATTGGATTACTACTGGAAATATCTCCCTGCTAATCACTGGCGTCCTCTTTTTTCTTCTACAAACCTCCCAAATCCACTATTACACCAATCTATAATTGCCTATATTCATGGATATAGTCCCAGATTTGATTCATACTAATATAATTATAACCCAATTAAGTAATAAACTTATATTAGTGGTTGGTAGACATAAAATTATAGGAGGGAATTGATTTTACAAACCACGGTTCCATGTCTAGTTGGATATCTTGACCATAAATGTTGTACTCCCACAATCTAACTGCCGCTTGCTGTTAGGCCTGAGGTTATTGGGGATGCCCATGGGATTTTTCCCAATCAGACCGCTTTTGTAGGCCCCAACCGGTTTGTAGTATCTCAGAAAAACAATTGTCCACTTCAGCTGTATTTTAATTATCTCAAGCCCTAACAGACATGAAATGACGAAGGAACCGATGAGAAGAGGTGTCAAATAATCTAAAGAAGGGACTGGGTATAGTTGGTTGTAGTAAAGGACAAGATTTAATTGATTGACATCAATTCGTGAATCTTTCGGGAAGAAAACTCTTGCGTGAAATAGCATTACTCTTTTATAAACAAGATCAAATAGTTTAGAGATGTAGATTTGAGAGGAAAAATGGATTTAAATTGTCTGAATAGGAGACTAGAATTGGTACGTTTTTATTTTTATTTTTATAACAGAATTGGTACTTAATGATTTTTTTGGTAGTGGTACTTAATGATTAGATCAATAAGGCTAATTTCTTGCAAAATAAATAATAGATGTCGACTATATCTGATAACTATCTAGAAGCTTTCCTAATTTACTATATTATAAATTACAAATCAAAATAGGAAGAAATATATACACAAAGAAATTAGGAAAGGTGATATTTACAGACATGGAAAGCATATTTACAAAGTTAAAAATAGGAAAGTAATTCACAAGGTAATAATGAAAGTATCAATGTGATCGACAAAAGAAATGAGAAAAACTTAGTTTTAATTTCTTTTGTTACACAATAATACTTTTTTATTTACCAAATTGTAGGGCACTGATATGCACCCAAACAGTACTTATGTGTATGATGCATCCAAACTTTTTTGCTTGAAAATTATTTTTCTTAGGTATCTTGTGCATACCCATAAGTACCAAATCCGTACCATGTTTGGGTACATATCCATCATGTGCATGACCAAGATACCTATGTGCATGACTTAGATGCCCAATACATTATGCACCTTCAATTGAGTGCAGTGGTTAGGTTAGACTTAGATGTACTTTAGGTTTGCAAATGAGAGAAAATCAAAGAAAGTAAAGTGTAGAGATAATTTGGAAAATTCTGAACTGTGATTATGAATATGATGATTGCTAACCTTCAATTGAGTGTACATGATAGAACTATAAGTAGAGAAGCATAACTGCCTTCTTAAGTAGCTGAATGGTAACAGAGCTCTGCTACCAACTAACTCTTATAAGGCTACACGAGTGGCATACGCCAAAATACACAGATAACACAAACTACATTGTTACTCTAATACTGCGCCTGTGTATATTAAGTGTCGTTTAATGTTATACACACTTCGTAGGAAAATCATTGAGTATACTAATTTCTATGATCAAATGAGCTTCATTTACTTTAGTATCCTTATGAATATACTACCTCTGTCCTAATATACTACTTATTAACAAAAGTATATGGTGTACTTAGTGTGTTGATTTTGTGAATCAATGTCACTAAAATACCTTGTTTTGTATAGATGTGACTAACTCTGATTTTTCATCTCCCAAGACAAATTAGTTGTATTAATGAGGGGTATATTTTAAAAAAAATGTATCTAGTAATTTGAAACGAGGCATATATTTATGGACAACAAAGGTAGTAGTAGTTAGTGGAATGAACCGGGTATCGTCTGCGCACAACTGCAAAGAGTAATCCCTTGACCCGGGTAAGACTGCAATGAGTGACAAAGATCTCCCTCAAGAGATTTAATACTGCTGCATTCTCAAGGTTGAATTCAAACCCATGACCTCTGGTTAAGCTGGAAGAGATCCCTTACCATCTCATCCAAGTGCTCTTGGGTGAGTGTTAGGTAGTTGAGATACAATAAAAAATGATATATTAGGGGAAAAAGGTAATTAAAATGACATAATTTGAGACAAACAAATATTCCAAATTTGACACTTTATGAGATGGATGGAGTATCATTAGATTGAACTGTAATTTGCATGCATCTATTGTTTCGTTCTACTTCTCTCCGTTGTCTTTGTTCTCCTCTTTATTATATTTAAGATCTGTAATAATGAATTCAATGTTAAATTGATTCCCTGAAATCTCTTTTTGTCATTATTTTTTGTTGTGGAATAGACTGCTACACCTTCAACTGAGATAGATGGTGAAGGCATTAGAGCAGATAGCACAGCAACACCTATGGAATTTGACGCTGCTGCTCTCCCTGGTGGAACCTCAACTTCTGATGAACTTCAGAAGAATGGCTCAGATACTGATATCGGTCAGGAAGCAGGTCAATTGGAAGCAGATGCTGAAGTTGAAGATGGAATCATAGATGAGACTGATGCTGATGCTGATGCTGATTTAGATGCAGTTGGCTAAGAGGATTTCACAGATTTACATGCTAAGGATAAGTAACATTAGAATAGTGGATGCTAGCATCCACTTTAGTGACAAAGGTAGCTGCATGCATGCAACATTCTTCCCATTAGGTCAAATTAAAGGCATATTATTTTATTTAAAAAGACAGGATGGAAATCATCTTGAATTTTTGTATAACATCAATTGAAATTGGTTCTCTCAATGAAGAGTGGCAATATGAATATTTGTACTTGTATCGGAAAAAATGAAATGAAATACTCAATTAGTTATGTTCGATTAGATGCTATTGAAATGCAATTAACATTTGAAATTGGTTTGTTGTCTGACACTTTTAAATGAAATGATGTAAATTAATCAAGATTCAGAACATGCGGGGTCTTTGCTATCTATTGTGGTCCTATCCGGCTCGAGGGATTAGTCGGGGGTAGTTACCATTTGATCCGAATTTAGATTTTCTCATTGGAATTCAACATGAATGGGGTAACGTTGATTATCTCACGTTAAATTTATTGGCTTTCACAACTAAACATATAATTAGATTTTAATGACGAGATCTCTCACATAACTCCTTCATTTAGGAGGTTCGAGTTTCAAACTTTGAAAAATGACATAACTGGATGTGAATTATTTTTTGTTGCTCAAGTTGTCTATAATTGATTTTAGATTTTAGTTAACAATTACTTTTTATTAGAAGGAAAATACACTATTCCTAATAAATTACATATAGTATTAATTTTTGTTGCTATTGTGATCTCACTATGGATTTGCGAATAGGGATGGGAATAGGCCAGGTCGGCCTACGGCCTAGCCTACGACAGGCTAGACCAGACCAGATTTTTTTTCTTAAATAGAGAAGGCCTAGGCTTTTTTTCTAAGCCTATTTAGCTTAAAAGGCCAGGCCACGGACCTCTCAAAAAGCCTATTAAGCCGGCCTATTTAAGTAATACGAATAATATTATTTATTATTATATTATATTTTGTACTTTGAATTAAAATATAAATTTGTAAATTTTTTTAATAATTTAAGCTTTATTAGTATACATTAATTTTTTGCACATATAAATATTTATTATAAACTAGAATTGAAATATGATATAATATATAGTCGATTTCCCTAAAACTTTGTGTTGATTATTAAAAGAGAGTTTAATCTAATTGAACTATTAATTCACTAGTCTATTTAAATTTAGATCACATTGCTTATTTAAAGATGTTTATAAGATATAGGCTTTTAAACAGGCTAGCAGGCCGTATCAGGCTTTCAGAAGGCCAAACTCATACCCAAAAAATAGGCCGCATGCCAGACTTAGGCTTAAAAAAAAAATGGCAGGCCAGACTTAAGCCTTGCAAACTCTAGCTCGGCCTACCCTATTTCCATCCCTATTTGCGGAGATGGAGACTGAAGACTGAATGGAGATAGGGACGGAGGGCAGTATAGGTGGCAAGAACATACAGTTGGATAGTATTCTTTGCCCCACTCCATTGATGTCCTCTTGGTGCAGCTACTATGTCACTTAGTGGGGACAAGATGAAGAAATGGATAACACAATTTATTAAAGAGATAAACGGAAATGAGATATTGGTGGGATCCCATTTTGAAAATATTTAAGTAGATCTCAATCTTTGTCACAACCCCTCCTCATAGAGCCAACTCACAGAGCCAGGTAAGGCCACCAAGACACAATGGATTTCTAAACTAAATATATATATATATAGGTTAAATATGTTTTTGGTCCCTATAAAATTGGAAACTTCTAAGTTTAGTTCTTGCTTAATTTTAATAGGTTTTTTTGTCCCTACAAAAAAAAAATTACTTCTAATTTTAGTCCCTGTTACAACAAAGTTTGTTTAATTATCCTTAAATTCTTAAATTTTTGAACGATTTTTTTGAGACATGTTTAGAACATTATGAAAGGTTCATTTACTAAAATTTAGAATTTTTTAACATGAAACGAATTAAATATGAATTTTTTAAAACAACAAAAGTTAAAGATAAAATTAACAAATTCTGCACATAGAAATCAAATTTTACGACAATTTTTTTGCAGAGGAGCTTTTAGTAATGTTCTTAACACGTCTTCAAAAAATTGTTTAAAAACTCAAGAGTTTAAGCATAAATTAAAAAAATTTGAATTGAAGAGAGACTAATACTGAGCGCAAAAAATAAAATTAGGGACTAAAAGAACTATTAAAATTAAGTAAGGACTAAACTTAAAAAGGTCCTAATTTTATAGGGACCAAAAACATATTTAACCCTATATATATATATATTATAGTTATACCATGAAGGCAACCCCTTTAACAAATTTTGTGGGTCACATATAAATTTAGTATGATCTATATTAATTTTTACCAATAAAAGAGAGTGTATTATTCTTCAAAAAATATAATTACAATAGATATCCAAAATATAATTTGATTTCGTGTCAAAATAACACAACTTATAAAAAGAGATGTGAGAGCGTAGAGATGAGTTGTGGGGTGAGATGACAACTGCCTTAATTCAATTTTAGCAACTTACGCAACTTGTTAGTGAAATAGAAATGATATTTGACCAACCATTTTTTAAGAACTTTTGTTACAATTTTCTCTCTTATACCTATATTATGTTTATACTTTCTCTCTTTATTATTTTGATTTTCGTGCCAATATCTACTTTTCTTTATATATCTTTGGTTGTCTCATTATTTATCACATGAATAATTATTCAAATAACATACATCTTATTGAAAACATCTACCATAATTATTGTTTCTTTTATATTCAAAAGAAAATGCCAACATTAGTTTTTAAGGTGTAAGCTTCTCTCTCTCTCCATATATATAATATTTAAAAACAACAAAATTGTAGTATATGTTCAATTATATGTTGTTATTTCATATTTTTTAAAATATTAAATATACATTAAAATATAGATTTTTCTACCCAAAGTCTATGCTTAAGGCAACTTTGCAATATTTATTTCTCAAATTATTTGTCCTTTTAAAGTATAAATACATTATTTATTTCTTCAATTTAACTCATCTGATTACTATAAATACTAGTAATTTAGTAAATAAAACACGTTTTGTAATTGAAATCAACACAACTAATCATTATCTTAGAAAATATGCAAAACTCAAATCGAACACGTAAAATGAGTCAGGTGGAGTATTGTTTAATGAATTAAAAGCTATAATCCCTTCATTAGTTCTTTTTTGTTGTATTAACTCTCCGATTTCAAGGAAGCCCTAATGATCCATAGTTAGTTGGGAGATAAGTAAAGTCTGACTAAGAATTGTTCCCACCAGAAATCAAACTTGAGTTCTCCCGAACGATTTGTTCTAGTGGGAGATCATTAATCATTTGAGTCTAATTACCTGGTTGTTCCTTTGTTCCTTTTTAATTGTTACATTTGCAAGAATTTTTTATTCCTATTGAATTGTCATTTTTTAAGTTCAATGCAATCTTAATTATTGGCTAGTCCAATAATACCCTTATTTATTTATTTATTGCAGAGATAATTAAAATGAAATAGGATAGTGAATGATTAAGGAAATTACAGTAAAAAGATCAATAATGATATTAAAAGTAACAAAATTTATTGGTTTGTTGTTTATCCGTAAAAAAAAATATTATTGGTTGTTTTAGTACGTGTAAGAAGCTAAAATAGGACAATTAAAATGGAATGGAGAATTAAAAAGTTAGAAGTGTGAATTTAAACCTATACAAAACATAAAGAAATTAATCTAATAACTAATTACCAACGATGACCATTAAAAAAAAAAGAACGGAGACATGAACTTTTGTATAAAAAGATGTGTATTTTTTTTTAAAGAAAAAATGTGTTTTGATGACTTCACCAATTGTTTCATTTATAATTACAATTTTTTATTTTATTTTATGAGTATCTTATCTTAAAGTACTTGTTAATATAAATAGTATTTAAAAATGAATCTTCTACCTTTTTTTTCTTTTCTTTTAACTCGATATTCGATTTAAGAACGGGTTAATCAGAGATCAGTCCCCATCCATTAATAGGGTTTGAATTAAAGTAAGGACAAAGTTGATCCTGATTACCCCACCTAGATCTCAAACCCAACCATGTGGCATTAATATTGCATTATTTGTAAAACAGGTTGTCAAGGAAAAAACCAATCATTAATTGGTAGCGCGAGGTTCACGTGTGGAATTTTACAATGGAAGAATAACTTATTGATTGTCAGTTCCACATGGTAAATAAATACATCTACAATACAAGAACTATAGGTTAAAAACAATAGCATGGGGATTATAAGATAAGATAAATAACACAGTTGGTAGCTTATTCAATGTGTTCTATTCTATTTATAATCAATATTCTAAGTCAACTGAGTTCTTGGCATTAGCTGATACATGCTTATATTGTTGGTGCCTAAATCAAGAGGTGAAATTTGCTGAACATCAACCAACTACCATATCACTGCATATTGGTATGTATAATTTTCATATCTCAAATCAAACCTTATGTTAGAATTCTTGGTTTAATATGAATATTGCAACTTAGTTCATGCTTAATTAAACTTTATTATTCCATAAATCATGTTGGTATCATTGTTTTCATATTGATAAAATGCAAACATTATAGTTTCACATTCTAAACTGAGAGAGTTTGAAGTGTAGAGTTGTAACTATTATTTGGAAAGTCAACACTACTTTTATTGATTGGAAAGTAGAAAAAGTTGAAATAGCCACAAAAGTTAGATACCGAAAAAACATAACTGGTCACTTGATTTAGCGTCTCTAACAGTTAGCCACAAAATTAGAGACGGTTTTTGCCTTTTCATGTCTTAAAAATTCCGTAGCTATTTCAATTTTTTCTAGTAGTAGTAGTGTATTGAGGGGTAACCTTGGCGCAACTGGTAAAGTTGTTGTCATGTGACTGAAAGGTTACGGGTTCAGGTTCTGAAAACAACCTCTTGTATAAAAAACAGGGTAAGGCTGCGTACAATACACCAAAAATGGTGGGACCCCTTCCCGGACCCTGCGTATGTGGGAGCTTTAGTGCACCGGGCTGACATAGTAGTAGTAGTAAGTGTCTTGAAAATTGAAACACATCTGTAATAGGGTAACTCTTTCTTATTTTTGTTCTATTGTTTTAAGAATAGAAAATATTGTTTTCTTAGTTTTGTTCAATTCAAAGTTTTAAAAGACGGTTCACAAATGTGATTGTGGCCGCAATGTCAACATTTTTGACATAACTGTGACCACAATTATACGATTTGACTGCAATTTTTCTCAATATGAAGAATTACCTGTGATTCAAAGCTTTGGTTTGATTTTTTGCAGATCAATCAAGAAGCTTGACAAGGATGGATCTTATAGCTAGCGCAGTGTCAAACGTGGCTTTGCCTTTCATTCGACAATTTACATATGTATTGATGTACAACAGTTACATCATGGAACTCGAGACTGAGATTCAGAAGCTGCAGAGGGAGGAGAAAGAAATGAGGCACACTGTTGAAGCTGCCAAAAGAAACGGCGAAGAGATTGAAGACACGGTGCGTGACTGGTTTTCTAGAGTGCAAGCAGCCATAGAAAAGGGACAAGCATTCCTCCAAGGTGAAGACGAAGGAAGAGTTGGATGCATGGATGTGTACTCAAAGTACACTAAGAGTCAGAGTGCAAAAACCTTGGTGAATCTTCTTTGTGAAATCAAACAGGAAAAATTTGATCGGATATCTTACCGTCGTGCATTGAAATGCAACTTCAGTCCTAGTGCTAGAGGTTATGTGGAACTGGAATCCAGAACAACAGTGTTGAATGAAATTCTTCACGTGTTAAAAGAGGATTCTAGTGTTCACATGATTGGTTTGTACGGAATGGCTGGTGTGGGCAAAACTGCGTTGGTGAAGGAACTAGCATGGAAAGCCGAGAAAGATGGTTTATTCGATGTGGTAGTGATGGCTACTGTGACAAATTCTCCTAATGTGAGAACAATTCGAGCCGAAATTGCTGATGGGTTAGGGCTAAAGTTTGATGAGCTAACTGAGGTGGGACGGGCAAGTCGGTTACGCCAAAGGATTAGACAGGAGATCAAGATTCTTGTGATACTCGACGATATTTGGGGAAAGCTTAGCTTAACTGAAGTTGGTGTTCCTTTTGGTGACGATCAGGAAGGTTGCAAAGTAATTGTAACTTCCAGAGATCTTAATGTGTTGACTACTAACTTTGGTGTCAAGAAGGTCTATAGACTTGAAGTTTTGTCTGAGGATGAGAGTTGGAATCTGTTTGAGAAGAAGGGAGAGAATGCTGTTAAAGATCTTAATATTCAGCCGGTAGCAATGAAAGTAGCCAAAAACTGTGCTGGTTTGCCACTTTTGATTCTTAATTTGGTGGAAGCATTGAAGAACAAGGATTTATATGCTTGGAAGGATGCACTTGAGCAGTTAACAAATTTTGACTTTGATGGATGTTTTTATTCTAAAGTACATTCAGCTATTGAACTAAGTTATGATAGTTTAGAAAGTCAAGAACTCAAAACATTCTTCCTTCTTTTAGGTTCAATGGGAAAAGGTTACAACAAAAAAGATTTGTTGGTGTATGGTTGGTGTTTAGGTTTGCATAAACACGTTGATACATTGGCAGATGGAAGAAACAGACTTCACAAATTGATAGACAACTTGAGAGATGCTTGTTTGTTGCTCGAAGACGAAAGAGATCCAGTTGTGGCGCTGGATGTCGTTCGTAATGTGGCTGCCTCCATTGCGTCAAAGGTCAAGCCATTCTTTACGGTGGAGAGAAACGCCACATTGAAAGAATGGCCAAGAAAAGAGTTTTTGCAAAATTGTCATCATATTTTCTTGGACTGGTGTTTGATCAATGAACTTCCTGAGAGGTTAGAATGTCCCAACCTGAAGATACTCAAACTCAACTCTCAAGGTAACCATTTGAAAATTCATGATAATTTCTTTGACCAAATGAAAGAACTAAAGGTACTAAGTTTAGGAGGTGTGAATTGTACTCCATCACTTCCTTCTTCTCTTGCTCTTTTGAAAAACCTCCAAGCACTCAGTCTTTATCAATGCATTCTGGACGACATTGCTATTGTCGGAGAAATCACAAGTTTAGAGATTCTTAATATCGAGAAGTCTGAGCTTAGAGTGATCCCTCCTGAAATAGAAAAATTGACTAATCTTAGGTTACTAGATTTGTCCGATTGCTCGACACTAGAAATAGCACCTCGGAATCTGTTATCATGCCTGACAAGCTTAGAAGAACTCTATATGTGGGACTCTAACATTCAATGGGAGGTTAAGGTTAAAGAAATTGAAAGGCAAACCAATACTTCGATTCTAAGCGAGTTGAAAAATTTGCATCAACTATCAACCATGTACATGCACATAAATGATGCAACAATCTTTCCTAGAGACATGCTTTCCTTTGGAAGACTAGAAAGTTACAAGATTTTGATTGGAGATGGATGGAAATTTTCTGAGGAGGAATCTGTGAACAACAAAAGTTCAAGAGTTCTTAAGCTCAATTTGAGAATGGATTCAAGAATTCTAATGGATTATGGCATCAAAATGTTGATGACTCGCGCTGAAGATTTGTATTTAGCCGAACTGAAGGGTAAGTGCTATAACATTTAAAATATCTTGTATATTATTTCAGAGTCTCTCTTAGGATTGAATTTTATACTACATATTATTATTATTTGCTCTTGATTTAGTACTGAGTCTAAGTATTTTGTATTTAGGCTTTTTTATCAAGTTAGTATCGAGCATATTTCACTATAATAATATTTTATAACTTCAACAGGTGTAAAGGAAGTACTGTATGAATTGAATGATGAAGGATTTTCACAATTGAAGCATCTTAATATAAAAACTTGTGATGAAATGGAGAGCATTATTGGATCAACCATATGGTCTGTTCATGATCATGCTTTTCCCAACTTGGAGTCTTTGATCATTCAAAATATGATGAAATTGGAGAGAATATGCAGTGATCCACTTCCAGCACAGGCTTTTGCAAAACTACAAGTTATTAAAGTGAAAAATTGTGATCTGATGGAGTCTGTTTTCTTGCATTCAATGGTTCAACACCTAACAGAACTTGTTGAAATTGAGATTTCTGAATGTAGATATATGAATTATATCATAGCCAAGAAGATACAAGAGAATGAAGGCGAAAATGACAAGATCGCGCTCCCAAAAATGCGCTCTCTTACGCTTGAATCTTTACCTTCCCTTGTTAGTCTCTCTCCGGAGTCATGCATTAAGGATAGTGAAAACAACAATGATTTCTCCAGCCAACTTTTGAATGATAAGGTACAAGCATGACATAATGTTCTTCATTATAATTCATACTTGATCATTTTGTTCTTGTAAAGATCCAATATGCCTCAAAGTTCAACTTCTATTTTTCTTGATCAAATGGATGTTTTTATGTTACGAAACCTTGTTATAGTCATGAACTATCCAATGAAGATGATAACCACATATTTTAACTGCGCTAATCATCTAGTTGAAACACACGGTTTCACCGTCTGCCTTTGTTCCCTCTAATTCAACAATTCAAAAATGCAGTGACAGTTTTTTCTGTTAGTGATAATGACACTTTCATAACCGTTGACAGGTTGAATTTCCAAGTTTGGAGACATTGAAGCTTTACTCAATCAATGTACAGAGGATATGGGATGACAAACTTTCAGAAGATTCTTGCTTTCAAAATTTGACCAATTTGACTGTAGATGGTTGTGAAAGTTTGAAACATCTTTTCTCATTCGCAGTGGCTGAAAAATTGGTTAAACTTCAACATCTTTTAATTAGTTCATGCAAATTGGTAGATAAGATATTTGTCCGTGAGGAAACTACGCATCATCATCTCCATATAATAAAATCTCATCCTGTTGAAATGGTAAGCATTTAAAATTGCTTCATATTTTCCTTTGTTTATAATTTTTCTTGGTTTTTTCTTTGTTAGTTGTTAGACTTAGGGTCAGTTGGATTGACTTATTTTTGCTTAACTATTGGCATAAACACTTATGAGAGTGTTTGTGAGAGCTTATGAAAACAACGTACAACATGTTTCTAAGCTATATTTTCAGCTTATTTCCATAAGCTCCTTAGGATAGCTTATGAAAACCGCGTATAGCTTATTTGAAAACAGTTTGACTTTATTTTATATTTTGTTACAAAAATAGCTTATACATGATGTGAAGTTTTTCTCTGAAGTATGTTTATTCTAATCAACTTTATGATATAGGTTCCAATATTCCCCAACTTAGAGACATTAGTGATTTCAAACATGGACAACTTGAAGTCAATATGGCCAAACCGGCTCACTCAAACTTCCTTTTGCAAATTGAAAAAGTTGGAAATCACGTCATGTGACCAGCTTTTGAGTGTGTTCCCAAGTCATGTGCTAAACAAATTACAAAACATAGAATCATTGAATTTATGGCACTGTCCTGCAGTAGAAGTTTTATATGAAGTAGATGCTATAAGTGAAGAAGAGCTTGAAATTCCACTGAGAAATTTATCTTTAGGACATTTACCAAATCTAAAGTATTTGTGGAATAAGGATCCTCAAGGAAAAATCAAGTTTCAAAACTTGTCTATGATAAAAGTTACAAAATGTGAAAGCCTAAAACATGTATTTCCATTTTCTGTGGCAAAAGATCTTTTGCAATTACAAGTCCTTGAGATAAGTGATTGTGGTGTTGAGGAAATTATTGCGAAAGATCAAGGAGAGGTAGAGGAAGATCTTGGACTTGTTTTCTCAAGATTATTTACCTTAAAATTTTTGAACTTGCAAGAACTTAGATGCTTTTGTAGTGGAAATCACAACTTCAGATTTCCATTGTTGAATAAATTATATGTGGTTGAGTGTCCTGCAATGGAGACTTTTTCGCATGGAATCTTAAGGGCATCAATTCTCAGAAGAATTTGTTTGAATGAGAATGGAGATCAAAGTTACTTGGAAAGTGACCTTAATACCACTATAAGAAATCTTTTCAATAGAGGTATGTAATTTAATAAGAACTGAAGTTGTTTTTAATTGTAACGTTTATGTAACAACGGACAGTGTAAAGATTTTTACATTGTCAATCAATCATAATCGTTTGATCATTTGAAGAGTATGACTTTCATCATATCTAACTAGAAAATCATGCAAATGATGGTTTATGGTTGATTGACATTGTAGGTTTTTTCCAGACAGTGCAACATATTTATTCTCATTCCTGTATTTGTGGTTCTCAATTCTTACATATTACAACAGGTTTCCAAGAAAGACTATTGGTTTCATAGAAACGCTAGCAGCCGAAGTCACTGATTCTTTGCCTGCACTTGTTGTCTGATAGTGTGACATGACTTTTAGATTGCTTTTTTGATGTGGAAAGGGAGAGTGAACTTCGATGCTGAGCAGGTTTTTCCAGCCTCCATAATGAAATATGTTTCGGACTGAGCTGAGGCCAATCAGAACCAAACAAAGAACCAATTCTCGGGTCCATTTAAACTTGTAGTAATCCCACAAGAAAACTCTACAGACTGTGTTCATAGATAGGGACCTGCCCCTCTCTAGAGACAAATTATTCAATTACCTCTCGCTTTCCTCAGACATGAGTGCTTGCAGGTGCTCCCGACCAATCTGTCAGAGATGGTACTTCATCATCAACACCTTGGTCTTGCCATCACCGAGGTCCACATCAGTTCTGTTTGCGTATTTTATTCCAAATCAGTATTTTCAGAATGATATGTTGTCATATTGACAAGTTTAATACACATGGTTGTAATTTTTTCAATTAGTTAGATATAATTAGCAAGTTGATTGGGTATTATAGTAAGTTCCCACTACAGATTGATGGCTAATGTCTTCGAAATGCAATAACCTAGCTTGTTATTCAAGAAAACAAAAACAAAAAAGTAAGCAAATCTAGCAAATTAAAAATGATTAACTCCGGAACAACCTTAATTAGTTGTTAGAAAACCATAAGTAATTCATTTTACTCAACACTCTTGTAACTTCGTCATTCATTATATTTTCCCATTGTGACCATCGCGAAACCTCAATACATAATGTACTGTGCAAGATTTGTAGCAAACATTATAAAATTTGTGCATTCATGAACATACATTCCAAAAAAAAAAAAAAATAGAAAAAAATA
>Ga0228711_1003192_pt1 | contig 25442 bp, 11 predicted proteins | sample MedpolnodulmetaG_2_FD_177996 | JGI IMG/M metagenome (GOLD analysis project Ga0228711, IMG submission 177996) | Root nodule microbial communities from Medicago polymorpha collected in Santa Monica, California, United States - brown nodules | ecosystem: Host-associated > Plants > Roots > Nodule... | reverse complement strand
CGTTAAAATCCCTCTCCTTCCCTCCCCTCCCCTCCCCTCCCCTCCTAATTCTCGAACCAAACGGACCCTAAAGGGGAGGGTCACCTTTGCAAAAAGGGGTGAAGTTAAAGGGCTGAAATGTTGTTTTTTTTAACAGGGGGCCAAAATCACTACATTTAGAAAGTTAGAGGGTCAAAAGTGTGAAGCCCAAAAAATATTTGGGCTTTTGGTCAAAAGCAAATGGGAGTAGGTTTGCTAAGTTACTCCTTCATGTTTTTAGGTGGAGTAAGTTTTATATATACAGATAGATAGATATGACAAAAGGATTATATTGTACATTACATGATTAAGAAGATCTGTGAGGGATGAAAATAAACCCGGTAATTGTGGTTGGACAATTTCTTTCTTTGCTTTAGGGAGAAGCTGAGAAAGTGCCCTGCAGGCACCTACTTTTACAGGTGGAGGCCTGTCAAATAAAAAGTTAGAAGAAAGCTTGATGTGCGAAGAACACAAATTGACGCAATTTTGCTTACACATTCATTGTAATTGCCTTCAATGCTGCATCGAGAGAGTGCTCTAGTACACCACTGCTTATCTGTACATTAAGCAAAGTAAATAAGTTATATGTGTATATATATATATATATATATATAGAGAGAGAGAGAGAGAGAAGGAGAAACTATCCAAGAAAAGAGAACAGGACAGAAAATGATTACCACAGAGGAGAATTTAGCAACTGAAGTAAAAATACGAGCATATAGAAAGGGGTATTCAAGAGAATCTGTCACAAAAAGGGGAAAGTGAGATGAAAAATACACACACACATATATGCAGGCATGCATGTATCACAACTGAAGCATAAGGGAGGAATTGAGAGATGACCTATTAGAAAGTCCTCGGCAACAATCTGCTCAATCATGTCCTTCAAGTTACTTGTCTTCAACCCTGACTCCTATATGAAGGACATAAAATATATATCAAAGTATATCCTAGTCCAAAATAGTACCCAGTTACTGAAAATGGAGATGAAAATATTTAAGCATATACATCATCTGCCCGTGAGAATTGAGAAAATCAAAATCCCATACCTCTGACTCAAGCAGTTGCTCTGAAAGAGATGACAAGGCAAAAAGAGTAGCTTCTCTTATCTGCCAAATTAATATGTATAACACTGACTTTAGAACTTAGATATGATATATTCCGTGAAATGGTTTATACAAAATCAAACAAAATTCTCATGATACAAATAAGTTTTGGGACCATTGGATTGCATAGCATGGCATTATTAATATAGCATATGTTTCATGCTTTAGATGAGTATTAGAGGTTAGAACTGGTAATTCAATCCAAGTAATTTTACACTGAATAGCACTAGTTTTATTGATGAAACACTTGAGGAAAGAACATTACAATGACACAGATTATTAGAGACAGACATAGCAGTTGCTGGCAGTTCCAGTCTTTGAAACAAATTAGAGTATGTCCTCTCTCAAATCATCCAATTACGAAATAAACTGCCCAACCCCTTTTTCTGCCCTACCCTATTCTATTTATTTAGTTACAAAACAGTAGCGCACACACAATCTAACTAGGCTGGGCCATCTTTATTGGGTCTATGTCTCACACAATTGGAGGCCGACTAACAATGAGATATACAGAAAAAACAGATCTCAAACCACCAGGGAAAGTATGAAGAGCCCTGTGGAAAAGACAACTAGCGGAAGAAGGGAAAATTAGGTCATAACAATCTTGCAAAGAAAGGAAGGAGTAAACATGAGGGAGCAAGGATAAGAAAGGCTCAACAATCCTAGTTCAGGAGGCATCAAGAAATTTGAGTGAAAACATTGGGGCCCTTTGGAAAGGGAGGTTGCCAGGTTGGTAGACCCTCAAATATCTAAGGGTATTTCGACCTTTTTTTCTTTAAGTCTGTAATAAAGAGGAACTTTCCAATTGTGAGGAGCTAAACTCGATTTTTTTCTTCCTTGGTAATGATCCTAACAGAGTTAAAGAAAAGGAAAAAAATAAAAAAAGAGGAGTATTGGGAATCAGCATTATTTTAAAATAGCCTTCTCAGCAAGCCAATTAAAATTAAATTATACTCTACTAGATATACTACAAATATTCTAGATCCAAGGAAAACAGAACTTCAGTATTTACCCTCCACCAGCTTCCATTGCCTGCTACTTTCCTTATTTGAGACTCGGTGAACCATTGTTTTGCAGCATCTATGATGGCCAGAAATCCTTCACCAGCAAAAGAATTGACCACCTCTTCCAGTAAAAGCACGCCTACAAGAAGCAATTTTTTTGATGAAGCTCACGAATATCTCTACAACATACATATAAATCCATACAAACAACCCAAATAACAGAAATGCAAAATAGAGATTTTTATTTTTTTAAGCAAAATATAGTGCACATGCATTATATCGCAGAAAAAGGCATCCCAACTAGGTTGGCAGCCCCAAAACCACCACCTATCATTTGCAGCACTCTAACATATTAAGATAAAAATAAAATAATGAAAAAAGAGCTTGGGGGCACTAGGCCAAAACCCAAGAAAAGAAAGTAGCAGATACATAACAACTGCCTCGTTAAAAACCTTACCAAGAAAACCCAAAGGGATAAAACCATGGTGATGGAAAAAAGAGTGCAGTACAATACAATCAAACTAGAAAAATAACTCATCCGCTTAACCCAATGTTAACAGAGTGCAGTACAATACAAGACATATTGGATAACTTGAACAGATTTTGCTAATGAACCAACTAAAATATTTCCAACGGATATCCATAAAGTCCATAGAGTTAACTTCATTTTTTTTCATGAAATTTATACTTGTAATGCATGCTGAATGCATCAACGTATTCTAGTTTATTTATCCAAAAGGATACAGTCCAAAATCCATCCATTTGTTGCCTTCTAACTAAAAGGGAGGTGATAAATAAGTGGCCCTATGTTCTTGACTGATGCAATTCTTTAAAAAAAAAGTTGAAAACAGTAGTGCATACAAGGATTAAAGTCACTATTATAACCGATACAAAAAATACTCATGATGAACAATCAACAAACCTAACCAAATTGAAATAAACTATCACTTTAAAAAATTAAAATGGCAAAAAAATATGATCCTTGCAAACATTTTCCCTTAGGAAAGCTGTAAGGAATCAAAAAATAGAAGTTTGTGTTGAAAAGCACAATTTTTAAACTTACAAGAAATTAAATATACAATTTTCAACAACAACCAAGCCTTTTCCCACTAAGTGGGGTCGGCTACATGATTCAAATTACGCCATAATGTTCTATCATAAACCATATTTCGGTCGAACTCATTAATTTCTTAATCTTTCCTCATAGTTTCTCTTGTAGTTTTTCTGCGTCTTCTTTCCTAATAGTTTCTCTTGTAGTCTTTCAATACAATGTTTCTATATTTGGTTTATTGACAAGTGCACGAAGGGCAGATGTTAGCATTTGTCATAAAATATTGAGGAAAGTTACACACCAGAAATGCGGCAGCTATAAGTGGCATCCTCTTCGTCAGAAATAAACTGGTTGGCATCTGCAGACCACGTATGAACCTAAAAAAACAAGAAAAAAATAGTCAAGGATTCCATTGCAGCAAATTTAGAAAAGAAACAAGTAGAACATCATAATGGCACTACTAGATAGCACCATAATTTTCACTTTACCAATCATGTTTTACATCAACCCACAAGAAAATATGATTGATCCTATAGGAGAGATGGTAGACTAATTGTCTCAAAGGCCAAAAGGTTAGAAGATATACTTGATAAGGCCCTAGATAATGGTTCAGCTAGTAGAGCCTACCACCATTATTTATAAAATCTTAGAATTCAGGTTGGGCCTAACTCAACGCTAAAAAACCAGTTTGTAAGGTGAACGATGTCTTTCACTTATAAACACATTCTCGAGCCATATCTCGTACAATGAAGAAAACCTTCACGCCTACGACTTGACATCTGGAGTGGTTTTACAGCGGGTGGCCCAACAAATCATGGATAGGCTCTGATATGATATCATCTAAATAATTTGGATTGGACCTAACTCAACCCTACAAAATAAGCTTGTAAGGTGAGGGATGCCTCCAACTTATAAACACATTTTCAGGTCATATCTAATCTAATGTGGGACTTTTAACAGAAAATAAATAAGTAGAACATCATAATGGCACTACTATATATCACCATACTTCTCACTGTACCAAATGATGTTTTACATCAATCCATGGGAAAATAGGATTGCTCCTGTTTATAACCAGAACATGAGAGTTGATCCAAGAGGAGCAATGATGGACCAATTGTCTCACGGGCCAAAAAATTAGGAGCAGTAGGAGACTCAAAAATGTTTTACTTACCTGCTGTTCTGTCATTTGAAGAAAAGCAATAGTGTAGTACACCAATTCTTTGACATTAGCTGCAACCGCCTATAAAAGCGCAAACCACACATCAAAATAAGTGTGCAATAGAACACAACTATAAGTAAACAAACATTTCAAGAATGGTCTGAGCAAACCTTTGCTAGTCTTGAATTACCGACAATGGTCAGCAGAAGTTCAAACAGCTGTATTAAGAAAATTTGATGTAAAACAACAGATCAAAGCTATATAAAGAAATCAACAACACACAAGAATAACCTATTTGGCCCTGATCGATACATGTTTAGACAGACCTGAGCCCGTTAATTACTTAAAAAAGTAAATTACACTATCCCCTATGAGATGCTAACATTACATTGACCTGTCATCCATTTTGAATAATCACAACCCTATCTATGAGATTAATAAAGGAAGGCAATGTAGTCAAAATCAAAAAACTACCTAGGATCAGACTGGGGGAGAAATACCCTAAACCAAAGGATCATAACACAGATCATAAGACTAATGCAATATTATACTTTCACAAATCATATGCATATGCAGAACCAAACCTCTTGGTAATGGGAAACATCGGTCTATTTAAATATAAACATGCTTGTCAGGAGTGAGGAACACCTAACTTCATTTGAGCCTGCCGGGGATATTTTTTCATTTTCTAGAATACAACTCTCAGCATCACAAGTAGTGGTAAATGTGAACCCTTCTACCAATGTTCGGACTTCAAGAGACAAAATGAAGTTTTGAACAACGTCTCTATTTTGGATTGGATTGGAAACTTCACAAAAAAATTCTTCGATACATCAAAAATCCTAAAGACAATAATAAAAGTTCAAAACTAGCCTAGATGATGCTTAGAGTTGTAAAGAGATGCTCATTCAAATGAAAATGCTACGACCTACATTAATCTACAAGAATGAGTATCCTTTTTTCGAAATAGAGAGGACAACAATGCAACTTAGACATCTTCTAAGGGTGGAGAGTGGATGGTGTAATTACTCTTAAAATTAAAATCTGTAGAAATTGTAACTTTCGAAACAATTATGAAACACTGTTAAAAGATATAGATCAAACATAGAAGCCCAATTAAATTATGAATCATAATGAAATCAGTAACATTAACCAGCTGACAATTATTAACATGGACGGGCCATTAACTTGACAAAGTAAAATGGAAACAAAAATACATTGAACCATTATTAATCGAAGAAATCAATTGTTGCAGATAAAATATGTTAGTTGACTCTGACATGAAAATACTTGCATTATCAAATCATCAAAGTAATAAACATCAAAAACCGCTGCTTTTGTCACCTGGATAACAAATGAATCAAGGCTTATCTCTGAGCCATCAGAATCATATCTTCCCTCATATGAATCTTCTGCTCCTTCAATAGATGCCTGCTCATAAACTCTCAGAGAGGAGACAAATGTCTTCCACAGTGGTCCCAATATGACTAAAGCAAACAGCGTCTTGTCAAACAAATAAAAAATAGAACTAATGACAAAGGCTAAGCAACAAACTATGGGAACAAACATACCTTCAAATTGACTTTTAATTAGGCTTGAGAAATTCTGAATAAACTGATTCAAGCACTTCAAAACCTTAAAGAAGAAAGATGTAATATCATGTTAAAATGTAGGAAACTAAGAAAAAATGTAGAAATCAACTTTTAAAAAACCAGACCAACCTCCATTCTAATACTCCAATCATCTGGATTTTCAGATTGAACCGGAACTTCTAGAATAGAAGAAAATTGTTCCATCCATGGTTTAAGCAAAGGAACTACTAGAGAACTCGTTTCTGCCTAAACAGTACACAATGATATATGTTAACAATTAAAAAGTAAAATACACTAAACAACCAATGAACGAGAACTGTGCAAGTTACTTAGTGGCAAGAAAATACATTATAAACACCACTCATTGCCCCCAGCATAGAGGTGCAAGAATAGACTATTGAAAGGGCCTTGGTCCGTATGTATGTGTCATATATCTGCACAGAGGAATGAAATAAAGAAAATTTTGTCATGTGACAGAAGAGGCACGATTCACAATACAAACAGAATATTGGTTATATTTCCTTATGTTTCTCGTTCTTCTATTATGAAAAAATTCATAGGTCCAGAAATGATTTATCAAAAAAATTGCATTACTATAAATTGTTAAATTTGCTTCTAGAAATTCATAAAAAATAGAAAAAGGAAAACAAAAAGGAGACTTCCGTCTATAATCAGGACATGTCAATTCACATGCTCCTTTCTTTTCTTAAGTTGAAAGTTGTGAATGTGTAAAAAAAGAAATAATATAGGGGAAAGATATCAAGAAGAAGAGAGAGCGTGTTAGGAAATAGAATAAAGGGGAACTAGAGTACTTATGAGTTGTTAAAACAATTAGTTAATTAGCTGGTTAGTTTGTTATGTGACTGTTCAGCCGGTTAGCAAGTCTTTAAATGGCCTTCAATGAGTTTTATCATAAGACTCAAATTGTTCATAGATATCTTCTCTTCCACGAATCTTAGTTATTCTAATTCCCGTTTATTCTATATCCTATAAATGAACTATGAAAATTCAGGGCCAATATGTGTATAGTGAATTCGAGAAAGTTCGTAGATTGTTTTCCATCGATTCTTAACACTTGCACTTCCTCCCAAGCCAATCAGCTTTGGAAGGAAAAAAAATCTAAGATTATGCTAACATAAATAAAGCATAAAACTGCATAGTTAGAAGGTTAACAGAAAAATATACAAAATTATAACCTGCGGAGAGGATACAATGGTCAGCAAACTTGGGAACAAAGCAGGTATTAATGTTGGAACCGTTCTATCATCCAAGTCCGCTGAGAGAAGAACCAAGCATTTCATAGCTCCATGCACTAGAATAAAATTGTAAGAAAAATTAAGAAATGGATTAGCATATAGAAATTCAAGTGTTACATAAGTATGCTAAGAAAAGCATAGAGCAAACAACTTCCCAATTCACGGAATTTGGGTCAGGCCTAATTCACCCCACAAAACCGACGTATAAGTTAAAGGATGTCCACCACAAATATTATTATCTAATGTGGGAGTCATAGCATGAGGAGTGTGATCCAAGTGACCAAAAGGATCAAGATAGGCTCTACTGTCATATTATAATTTGAGCGGGCCTAACTCAACCCTTCAAAATCAGCTTGTAAGATGGGGGTGCCTAACCAACCACTACTCAAACCATACTATTATCCAATGTGGGAATTTCAAAGTGTTATGTGTCAAGTTTGGGTTTTAGAGCAACAAATGGGTCAAACAGAGAATTTGTTAAAAAGCTGCTTATGTGGTAAATTTGTAAAGAGTAAATGCAGTTATATTATGTAGAGGGTAGCAAGTGGAAGTGCATTCAATGTTCTCCAGTGAGACACCTTATGGTTTGAATGAAGATACAAATGTCTCTTCTCCAATGAACTTTTTCTCTGGCATTACAGTTACAGGGGTTATCTTCTTTGATATAACTATTTTCAACAGTTTCTTTCGTTCTTTAAATTTGGGTTGCTATCATAAAGTGTTGCGAATGATGTAGATTGCTATGATACTAGATGAAATATTAGGGTAATTCCATTTCTTCTTCTATACATAACTGCTATGATACTATTTCAGTTATTAGGGTAATTCAATTTCGTTTTTTTAAGACTAGCAATTAACAGCGTTGATGCACAGTAGTCTATAATATGAGTCTATAATTTATATATTAATAATATTCAGTTTTTTCTTATCTCATTCAAGTAAAAGTGCTCCTATCATATAATGTTTAGTATATACACGGAAATGGAACCCAACTTTCACCCAAGGCTTTTCCACAACCAAACATAGTTTCAAACTTATAAAATCCTACAAATCACTAACTCAGAATGGATTGTTTACCTCCATTCAAGTTGGTTTGACTGTTGATCAAATTCAGGAGAAAAGGCAATAAATCTGGCCATAACTCTGGCCAGTCATACACTGCAATGGATGCCACAGCCATACCAATAGCTGTGCAAATTTTCCGATGAGGGTCATCTAATGTCAATAGAAGCATTCTGCGGATGATTTCCTGGAGATGTAATACAAATTAGTTATCACAAGAAACATGTTTTAGTATACCATGCATGAAATAGCCAATTGCAGAATAGAACAATTTTTTCAACAGGCAGAAAGAAAGAAAAAAAAACAATAAGTGTTTTCATAGGATAGTTAAACAGTCCTAAAAGTATGCATTATGTATTCTCCTATCAATAAGTGTTCCAGAAATCCATATTCAGGAAAATACATTATCTGCAGAGACATATATGATATATGAGATCCTTGAGGACAAAATTGAACTGTTGAAGTCTAAACATTCTTCTACAAATACTACATACAGTAATTGTCATTGTCAAAGCCCAAAAGGTAGAAACATTCTCCAGCATATAACAAAATACAAGGAAATATATGACATTGATGACTGGCTGACAGAAACTGAAAGAAAAAATCTACTGTGTCCAAATTCAGCATATTATATAATATGATTTAAGGCCTCAAAATGACAAGCAAAAGGAATGTTTAAAATCCAATGGTAAGGTATCCAAAACCAAATCAAATCTTAATCAACAGAAGCTCCGATAATAGTTTCCGGTGATGCCTTGTAGATATGGAGTTTTGAATAATAGTAAAAAAAATAGAAATAAAAGAATATGGTACCTTTTCATCAGCGGAAACCACAGGAGGTTCAAATGATTCTTCACCCTCCTGCCAATGTTTTTTAACTAACTGCTTAAGAAGGACTGCAGCTAAGTAGAGGAGAGTTAAATTATCCAAGATCATAAGCACGTGGAAGGAAGAAAATCAATAATTTCGTGGCACCGAAATTTAGTATGTGGACTATTTTATAACAAATCAGTTGTTTTTCTTCTACTTAGGATATTTTTGGTAAGACATAATTTTGAGCTTATAGCTTATATCTTATAAGCTCATTTTACTAGAAAAGACCTGTTTGATAACCGCCACTACATCACAAGCTTATAACTTATTTTTACTATCTTATAGCGGTTTTTGATAAGCTGATCCAAGTAGCCTATAGCTTATCATCATTAATCTTAATTGAAAAAAGTAAAAAATTAAACATTCATTAAATATATCATTTTTATGTCATTTCATATTTATAAGCTAGTTCAACCAATAATTTTACCAAACACTACAAATTCAATCAGCTAGCTTATTTGATATAAGCTACAAGCTAGATTATCATCTATCCGCTATCAGCTAGTTTTTAGAGCTAGTTTTTACCAAACAGAGCCTTAGCAAGCTATATTTTAATATTGATGAAAACAAAGAAAATTACAGATTTGTAATTAACATCGAAAAGGATATCTGGCGCAATCCCACAGCAATGTCCTTGTTTGCAATGACTTTTGATAATGCAGTGCCAAAACCTTCAGGGAAATTTAACATTATAGATAATTATTGTTCTAAATTGCTGAAACCATAAAGGAAATTGAGCATCATCACAAGAACCTGATTGGTGAGAGGCTTGATGAAGAGAAGCTTCGGCGAAAGAACGAATCTCGTGGTTAGGATCGAGTGTGGCAGATAAGCAACTGAGAAGCCATTGTTGATCTTGATCTACAACGTACGCCATCGATGACAAAACCCTAGACCAGACGCAACGACGCCGTTTTTGCTTTCAGGTTGCTTCAGCTTTTTCCCGCTCAGTGGAGAAGAATTAGGAAGATTCTTGCCAGAGAGGGTTTTATAGCAAGCCAGGACAACATAGACAAACAGTGGCACAAATGAAATTTTCTCAATATAACTAGTTAACTACCCTTTTGCAAGAAACTTGTTTTTCGATTATTTAGATTAGATTAGATGGTTTAGTCTACTCCCTCCGGTCTCAAATGTAAGAAACTTTTTATTTTTTAAGTTCATTCAATAAATAATGTTTGTGGTATATAATAAGGACCACATACATCATTTATTAAATGAATCTAAAAAGTGAAAAGTTTTTTTATATTTGAGACCGGAGGAAATATATTTTTATAAATATTTGATTTCCTTCAAAAAAAAAAATATTTGATTTGATCTAATTTAATAAATATTCCATCAATAATTTTTGATGAAAAGTTTTATCTAGAATAAAAATGATTTTTTAATAAATATTAGTTTCATATAAATAATAAATTGTTCATATTTTTTACGGAAAATATATCATGTAAGAAATGATGATGTGGACACTCTTACACAAAAATATCTTGTAAATAAGCTATTGAAAAAACTTTAAAGTGTTATTACAAAGATACATATATAATGTGGGTGCAACTCATGAGTGAGATTAGATGAATTTTCATTGAAATCACACATTTTGGTTCTGCTTTGGGTCGAATTTTTTATCTTGTGATTTTCACTCGGGTTATCACTCCTTTTATTTCATACAAGAGTGTGTGGCACCTTATTTCTAGTATGTTTCATCATTTATTCATTTTTATTCATTACTAAACTCTAATCCGTGTGATGTCGAGTTTTGTAGAGTTTTTTCGTATATAACTATCAAATTGGTTATATTATTACTTTTATAGTTGCATTCAGTATTATGTTATTAAACTACCTCAAAAACCACGAAAAACAGGAAATGAATTGCAATAAAAATGACAAATCAAAAGAAAAAATATATAAAAAAGTTTGCACCAAGAAATTGGTCCTAACCGCAAAAGTTGTTAAATTTATAAAAATGAAAAGGAAAAGAAACTGTTGTGTGGTAATCGAAAGAAAAAAATAATGAAAAGGAACTGAATTTGGTAATCGGAAGAAAAATAAAATAATAAAAAGGAACTTTTATGTGATAATTGAAAGAAAAAATAATAATGAAAAGAAACCGCTAAAGGAACTGATATGGTAACCGAAAGAAAAAATAATAATGAAAAGGGTTTGTCTAACATATGCAATATTGCACATGTTAAGATAACTAAAAGTAACAAGTTTTTATTGAAACCAACAATTGTTTAACAAAAAGTTATATATTTAATACAAAATGTTCAAGTTCCAATGCAAAATTACTATTTTAAATTTCTTAACATGTGCAAATTTGCACATGATAGAAAAACCCTAATGAAAATAAACCGCTAATAATGAAAAGGAACTGTTGTCAATTTTAAAAAAATGACTTTTTTCATGTGCTACCTTAATTCAATTTCTTGCAGACCTTTTGTTCATAAAAATTAATTAGGTACTTCAAAAAGGGTGAGATTATGGTTATTAGGTTCAATTGCATGATGGTGAGAGAGAGATGAAAGTGAGTGAGAAATGATTTAGGGATTGTGAGAGTAAAAGTAAGAGGACCCAAGATTTGTGTTGAATCCATAACATTGAAGCAATCACATGTCATAAAAAACATCAGTGTCTTGGTGGTAAGAGTTGTGAATTGGAAGCATGTGACACCTGACTCTAGCAGAAGTTCTTTTCATAAAATAAAAAAAATCAGAACTAAAAATTAGGGCTAATCATTAGGGTTAGGGATTCACTACTTAATCGTTGATTTGTTCAACAGTTTAATTCTAAGGAGTTAAGATAACTCTGTTTTGGAAGTAAGATATATCATTCATGTTTTCCAACAATCTTGGATAAGTGTTATCAACAATAGATGTGAGAGGATTCCCTGAACTCGGGATAAGTAAATCAGATGGAATCCTTAGCGCTATGTCCACGTCATTGCTTTCACCAACTATTCCATCACCAATGTCCAAAACCATAACTAAAGGCATAAACATGTAAGATAAATAAACATAAAATACATTAAAATTGAGAGATCTTCAATCAACATGCTAATAAACGACTTTAAATTGAAAAAACTTTGTAACAGAAATGCACTCCAATGACATTAAAACACGTATATTCTGTAAGGGAGCATCAATGCACATAAATGACATTGAAATGCATAAAATCAGGGATAGCAAAGTGCATAATTGACATTAAAAGGCATAAACATGTAAGTTGAATTGACATATGACATTAAAATTGAGAGATCTTCAATAAAAATGCTCATAAACGACTTTAAATTGAAAAAAGCTATGTAACGGAAATGCGCGTTTTAATTAGTTTCTATTGTAAGAATGCTTAGATGTCATTACATTGCATACTTTCAAAAATGGAAAGACAATTAAATGACATTAAAAGTCATAACTTAAAAATAAAAAAAAAAGAGAAAACACGAAAATTACATTTAATTAAAACGTGGAGATTCTATAATGGAAAGACGCGTAGATAACATCTAATAAGGAAATGCTGCAACGGAATTGCACGTATATGATATTAAAAGGTACAATATTTGCAATGGGAAAGCACATTATTGAAATTAAAATATAGAAATTGTGTAATTGGGGGACGTTTAAATGACATTATGCATAACGAAATTTTTTGTCGGTATTAAATTTAAGAAATTAACATTAATCTCAAGTACATTATGATGATGATGACGACCATAAACTGGCATAAATCTTAACAACGAACAAAATTGTAACCTAAGTACGTTTGGCACTAAAATACAAAGTCTCATTCATTCCTGTGAATGTAGCACCAACCATGACTTCTGCGCCTTCATAACTTCTCCTTGCATCAATCATACGCTTCCACTGTCCTCCAATTTTGAAGTGCTTGTATGGAAGTGATGCAAAAATTAAAATACAATCTCATTTGTTGCCACAATCATCAACCATAACCAACGAAGTAGTCTGTTTGTTCAATGTCAACTCGCAAAACCCAAGATACTCAAACACCTACAAAAAAAATGATTTTAGTAAACATTAAACTTATTGGACATATGTGCAATTTTCACTAATACATCTATTTAAAATAAAAAACATATCAAAAATCTGGTAGTAACATCATATGAAGACAACCTTTTCTCATAGGAAATCTAAAAGTTAACATGACCATGTTGATATGGTGGTGGAATACCATTAGGCACATAACCATCAACATTACCTCTTTCATCAACAAATATCATATGATGATCAAATTTAGGATATCTAATCGTTCAACCAACCATATCCTTAAGATTAATTTTAAATCAACTCAAACCCACAAATTCACCGTGACCCAAACACCTAAACGAATACCATAAAAATCAAGAAGAGTTTTTCATCCTTTTATTAAAAAAAATAAAAAAATACTGCCATTGAACCTCTTCACCAACACCTCATATTCATTGTTGTTTGGATTGACAAATGTTGCATAACGACCGATTTGATCACCAAAATCTCCAATAAACATATTTGGTAGCATTAAAGCACCCTGAAGAGAAACAATTTTTTTGTCAAAAACTATTTTGAAAATAGATATACAAATATGTGCATCATTGTGTACGTAAAATTTTATATACAAAGCATATACTCTCACATGGTGTGCATCAAACTCCACGTAGTATGTTATATATTTGTGTTGAAGAAAAAATCTATTTGATGAATGTTTTAATGATAACAAACCTCGTGTAATAAATTATAAGTTTTATGAATGGTGATCTACTGATGGTTGCACTTGAGTTTTTCTTAAAAGAACAGAAATCACACAAGTGGATAAGCTAGAAGCCACCCACATTGATAAGTGCATCATATCTACTCAACAATGAAAGAATGAGTATATCATCAGTTGAAACAACAAGATCATATCTCCACGAAGATTCATAACTCAAGAATCATGATGGAAGAACTTGAATCATGATGGAAGAACTTACATCACAAGCTACATAAGAATGTGCTTGAAGTTATGTGACAAAACTCACATTGAGTTTTATGTTATATGATTTGAAGATCCACAATGCGTATAGAAGATAAAAGGGAATATGATTTCAAGTTAGGAAGATTCTCAGAACCTCCTCAAAGTATCACACTTCCAAAGCTTCAGAAGATAAGAAGTTCAGAGTTCAGAATGTTCATAAGAATGAAGTTCATAATGATCATGAACATAAACCAGAATATTTCCAGAAATCATTAAGGATTATTTTATGGATAAACAAGAATATTTAAAGTCATCTATTACAAGCAATATTGAACTAGATGCAAAGAAATATTCTTTTCGACTTCAAAGAAAGAATCATCTTGTTTGTCAAAACAAATGATCTCTCCTTTATATTCTTCAAGTAGTTTTTGAAGAAAATAAATAGACAACCTTCATAAGGTTCAAAGTGTTGAAGAACATTAGAATGTTTAGCACAAAGTACAACCATTAAAAAGGAAGGAACCTAGAAGAAACATTATGAAGTTCATATGTATGAACCCAGAAGGTTGTTCAGAAGGTTGCTCAGAAGGTTCATTAGAGCAAACCTATAAATCAATGTCCACACCAAGAACATGCAAGAACAGATGTGACATGAACATATCTTATGCATACAATGATTTTGACTTTGGATCAAAAAATCATTAAAGGCATCTATGGTGATTAAAGGATTAATGGACTTTGATAGTTCTTGGTATTTTTGTGTTCTTAAGTGATTAATCAAGATTCAAACAAAGTTTAAATCATACCAAGATACAACAAGAAATCAAAGAACATTTGCATTCATGAACTAACTCTGAGTTCAGAGAGTTAGTTCAGAATGTTGATCATTAAGTTGATCAGAAGGTTTGCGCAGAGTTTAGAAGGTTGTTCTTATACAAACCCAGAATCTCAAGAACATCATCAAGAACATGCAAGGTACACATGACATGAATAAATGTTTAGTAAAGCACATTGGCATGTATCAATCAAGCAATAAAGGCCTTTACAAGATTAATGTCAAAAAGGATATTCGATGTTCATTAAAGACTATGAAGATTGAAGTGCTAGGACTATTCCAATGAGAATATCATCCTAGAGGTTGCAATAACTGCACTTCAGTTATATTTTCACTATTAGGGTTGATTACATCAAGTATAGGTCTTACAAATCATCCTAAGTGAAAACAAATGGAACATTCTGATGATCAGAATGTTCAGCTCTGCACATGCTTCATAATGTGACCAGTACAGTAAGTGAAAAGTTAAAAACGCAAAGCAAATGAAGATCTGGTCCTGATCAATCAAAGAAGGACACATATGAGATAAGATACAATACAATATCTCTGCAATATCTCATAGAAGCATGGGCCTGAAGATTGCATATCCACTATCTCTCTCCTGCACATTGTTCAATGCAGATTTGGTAACTTTATCCTACTTTATCCAGCAACTTTTTGATGCATATAGAGAAGTAACTTTTTGAGGATAAAGCCTAAACAAATCTTATGGAACACATTGAACAAATCCAGAAACTCATCATACATTCATCATTGATGAACCCAGATGAAAAACATCATGAATATCAACATTCTGATGAAGAACACAACAACATTCTGATGGTCAAAATGTTCACCCAGTTTTCAAGTAAAAGCTAGTGGGACGCAGGACATGTGGCAAAAGACCATTGGTCACCCTACAACGGCTATATGACCCCAACATAACTTGCACCATTGCAAAACATACAAGAAAACAACAAAGATTGTTTGAAGCCCTTGGAATTTGAATTGATCATCATTGAAGACTATTTTTATCTTCTTTGTAGTGTAAACCAATTCTTTCTTATCTTGTTAAAGATAAGTTTTCCTCCATTTCGAATTGATCATCACTGGACATTTTCATTGTCTCTTGTAGTGTAAATCAATTCTTTCCGTTATCTCTTTAAAGATAACTTTTTCCTCCATTCTCCTTTTGTGTGTTTCTACAAACACTCAAACTTCAAACATCTTGTAAAGTCTCATCTAGCTTTAGGGGTACTAAAGTGTTAGTTTGAGCTGAAGGTGTAACATTCTAAGTGGGTAACTTAGCAAGAAGTAAAGAAAGTCTCATCTAGCTTTAGGGGTACTAAAGTGTTAGTTTGAACAAAAGGTGTAAAAGTCTAAGTGGGTAACTTAGAAAGAAGGTGCAAGCCTGCTGAGACTTAGAGAATACAGTTGATGCAATTGTTCAGGTGAACATTGTAAGGTGCAGGATTTGAGAGGCTATCTCAAGCATCATAGTGGAAACTCTCACAAGATTGTGAGGAGTGGACTAACCCACATTGGGTGAACCACTATAAATTTCTGGGTGTTCTTCTTCTTCTCTTTCCTATACTCTTTACTTACTGCAAACACAACACACACAAACACGTTTACTTTATTAAATTGTTTTTTTGCACTCTGACATCAGAACGTTCTGAAGTCTGCTTTTAACTTAACCATTCCAAGTTTCAACTTGAGAATCAATTTTAAGTTACATATTTAATTTTAAAGGGTTACAATTCAAACTCCCCCTTCCTCGTGACTATTTTATCCACTTCAATTGACATCAGAGCATGCCTTTATGGTTTGAGCATTTAACAGTGTATGAGGAAAAGATCCAGAAAGAAGTGATGTAAAACCTGCAAATCAAAGTGCGTGTCACATATGCAACAATGTGGGATACTTCAAAACTAAATGCCCTCTGAAGAAGAAGATGCGAAGATGACAACCAAATATGATTTGAAGGGAAAGAAGAAGTCAACACATGAGTAAAGACAAACACAAAATGTGAAAAGGTAAGAAATTTTAATCCTTATCTTTTATATAAAGTGTTTAATAATATCTCATATGACTCATGCTTTTTATTTTTAAACTAAGAACTTTTTAAAAATAACTTATCTTGTATAAAGAAAATGTGAAACTACTAATCTTGAATGAGATATATCTTAAAACCATTCAAAGATTGCATCACTCTCCTTTTAATATATTTGAGAAACATAACATGATTAGGCACACTTTACTCCCTAGATGTGGAACCTTTGATGTTGATACTGATTTATGTATCATCTCATGACCAAAACAAAACTCAACCTCTGCTTCATAATCCTTCAATACATGATTGATTCTTGTTTGGCTGTCAAACAAAAAGTTGTTGAGGTTCCATATGGGATCTATATGACTCCCATCTTTAAGGTTGCACAAGTATCCTAGAAGGTGAAGAAAGTAAATACACCTTCATGGGATTCACAACCAAAACCTTAAGACAACTTCACATCACCACTTCAAACATGCCAACTCCTCCAACTTCAGGAACATCTGGATCTGTGAAAAGACATGCAGATCAGAAAGTTCAGAAACCTAGAATGAAAAGAAGAGTTTAGAAGGTTAGGAACTTATCCAACATACATAAGTAAAAGGGAGATGGATCTCCTGAAAGTATGGAAGATGATGAAGCTCATTCTCCTCCAACCCTGGAGTTGTTTCAACAAGTTGTTGAGCTTGCAAGAAAAGCAGTTCAGAATGTTACTGGTGAGAATGAAGAACAATTTCCGAAGGAAGATGAAGTTGTTGAAGAAGAAATTGTGCAAGATGAGACTGTCACTCAAATGGAAGATGATGACATACCTCAAGAGGCTCATATGGTTGCTGCAATCACTGAAGAAGACAGTCAGAAGATTGACTCAGCTGGTGATGCATCTCTTCAGAAAGAAGCTGAGAATGTTGCTGAAAAAGAACATCAGAAGGTTGACACACCTCAGAAAGCTGAAGAAACCCTCTTGACCAAGATCATAAAGTTAAAGAAAATACTGAACAAATTTCTCAAGAAGTTGATGAAGATATTTAGGAAGTTGCAGAAATATTAGCTTGTAAGATGATGAGTGGAGAAAATGCTCAATCACAAGAAGATAAGCAAATAGAATTTTCAACTGGTTTTGATCTCAACATAGAAGATCTAAACTCAAACTTCAACACTGATGTGGTTCAAGATGCTCAAGAAATAGTTTAGATTGTTCAAGAAAAATCTGAAACTAATGATCAGAATGTTCAAGTCTCTACGATCAGAATGTTTAGGAAAATGCTCATGATGCTGAAGCTACTCAATCCAAAAATTTGAAAGATTCAAAGTTCATCCCTCTGTTTTCAAGCAAAGTAGAAATGATCGACTTTGAGAAAATTAGTCAACAAAAGTTATTACTCAAAGCAGATTCAATAACTTTGGAAGATTAGAGAATGTCAGATCAAACAACAAGGAGAAATACAAGTCCTCCAATATCAAGTATCTACCTAAGATTGTAAACAATCTTTGCATTCACTCGCTACAATGAGTAAAAGTGTTTGAGAATGTCATTAATGTTGATCATGTATCATATATCATTGTCTTTAAATCTCAACTACATGATTCTGCAATATATGATTGAAGAACAAGAAGACTTCTCATATTCTATATGAATTGGCTTTCCCACTCACATTCAAGCTTTTTAAAATGCCTCTGAAAAAGTGAAGTGGATGAGAAAGATTATCAAATCTTTGACATAAAGAACTTGACAACAATGAAGGTCTTCCAACAATGGATCAAGACATCCTTAGAGAAATTTTTGACTTTGCTATCAAAGCTGTTCAGAATGCTGATGAAGTTTAGAATGTTGAAGAACTTAAAAAGGAAGTTAATGTTACTGAGAATGAAAGTCAGCTAGTTGAAGCAATACCTCAAATATTGAGATTGCAGCCAATAAGGCATCTATGGTGATTAAAGGATTAATGGACTTTGATAGTTCTTGGTATTTGTGCGTTCTTGAGTGATTAACCAAGATTCAAACAAAGTTTAGATCATACCAAGATGTTGGAACAAAATACGTTTAACAAACATTTCCCTTAGAGTGGGGGAGATTGTTAGAACGAAATTGGATAACAAGGTATTAAAAATTGTCAATTGGATATGCTAATATTTGTTCAAGTGTACAAGACGATAGACAAAATTTTATATCTTTATAAGGTTCTGGAAGAACAAAAGAGAGCAAAAAAATCAACAAAAAGGAAGCTTGAAGCGTCTGAAGAAAAGTGCTCCTGAAGTGACGACGTCATCAGAAGCAAGTTCATCAGAAGCGCCTCATCAGAAGCAAGACCACTAGAAGCTGAAGTTCATCAGAAGATGAAAAACCTTAAAGATTCAAGAGCTGGGAATATGTTTTGATCATGTCTAAGCTTTGCAGAAAGACTGAAAGAGTGTAACAACGACCCTTGAAGATGAAATTTGAAAGCATTGGATGCTTGTTCTATCAAGAGCGTTGACAAAGGACAATTGTACGAACTATACATCCAATTCCTCCACTACTCTGTTCGTGTGTCTGCAACAAGACAAGGATAATAGCTCTACCTGCAGAAATGTTCCTTCATACAAGGAATGCATTTGAAATTGATCCTTCATAGGACAATAACCATATCAGGCAAAAGATCATTGGTGATTATCAACAAGCTTCAAACGACTCTTTTTTGTGTGCTGACAATTCTCCAACGTATCTTTCACACCACTATATAAAGGAGTGAAGACCTGCTAGTTGAGAGAACAATACAACAGACTTAAGCAATACACACGCATACAAAAGCTAGCCTCTCACAACAATTCAAAGTTCATACTCTGTTATTGTTTTGCATTTCAAAGTCACTTAGAATTTCTTAGCAAAGTCCATATTTTAGAAATTCTATTGTCTCAAGAGTCTTAAGAGTCTGTAACTGATTTGTATTGTGAACACCACTGATTGTATATCAAGTGTTTAAACTCAAACAATTCTCTGTGTAAATCTGTTTGATTATAAGTCTCTTGCTTGTGTGCTTGAGTATCAGAAATCTCTTGCAGTTGTGCTTGAGCATTGGAAGTCTCTTGCTGGTGTGCTTGAGTATTTTCAAATCTCATACTAGTTGTAGTATTGAAGTGCAAGGGGGACAAGACTACTTCCGGTTTGTGGAAGGAACCTGTATAATTGCTTTGTGTCTTTCTTCTTTCTCTTTCTTTGTTTTATCCGCTGCATTTAGTTCTGAACATCACTTCAGAAGAAGAACTCTATCTGCTTCTAATAAGTGTTTTCAGCTTAGGAGAAAACGAAGAAAAAGCAAACACAATTCAACCCCCCTTCTTGTGTTTTTCTCACCTTCACAAGATACAACAAGAAATCAAAGAACATTTGCATTCATGAACTAACTCTGAGTTCAGAAAGTTTGTTCAGAATGTTGATCAGTGAGTTGATCAGAAGGTTTGAGCAGAGTTCAGAAGGCTGTTCTTATACAAACCCAGAATCTCAAGAACATCATCAAGAACATGCAAGGTACACGTGACATGAATAAATGTTCAGTAAAGTACATTGGCATGTATCAATCAAGCAATAAAGGCATTTACAAGATTAATGTCAAAAAGGATATTCAATGTTCATTCAAGACTATGAACATTGAAGTGCTACGAATATTCCAGTGAGAATATCATCCTAGAGGTTGCAATTACTGCACTTCAATCATGTTTTCACTGTTAGGATTGATTACATCAAGTACAAGTCTTACAAATCATCCTAAGTGAAAACAAATGGAACATTCTGATGATCAGAATGTTCAACTCTGCACATGCTTCATACTGTGAACAATACAGTAGGTGAAAAGTTAAAAAAGCAAAGCAGATGAAGATCTGGTCTTGATCAATCAAAGAAGGACACACATGAGATAAGATACAGTACAGTATCTCTGCAATATCTCATAGAAGCATGGGCCTGAAGATTGCATATCCACTATCTCTCTCCTGCACATTGTTCAATGCAGATTTGGTAACTTTATCCTACTTTATCCAGCAACTTTTTGATGCATATAGAGAAGTAACTTTTTGAGGATAAAGCCTAAACAAATCTTATGGAACACATTGAACAAATCCAGAAACTCATCATACATTCATCATTGATGAACCCAGATGAAAAACATCATGAATATCAACATTCTGATGAAGAACACAACAACATTCTGATGGTCAAAATGTTCACCCAGTTTTCAAGTAAAAGCTAGTGGGACGCAGGACATGTGGCAAAAGACCATTGGTCACCCTACAACGGCTATATGACCCCAACATAACTTGCACCATTGCAAAACATACAAGAAAACAACAAAGATTGTTTGAAGCCCTTGGAATTTGAATTGATCATCATTGAAGACTATTTTTATCTTCTTTGTAGTGTAAACCAATTCTTTCTTATCTTGTTAAAGATAAGTTTTCCTCCATTTCGAATTGATCATCACTGGACATTTTCATTGTCTCTTGTAGTGTAAATCAATTCTTTCCGTTATCTCTTTAAAGATAACTTTTTCCTCCATTCTCCTTTTGTGTGTTTCTACAAACACTCAAACTTCAAACATCTTGTAAAGTCTCATCTAGCTTTAGGGGTACTAAAGTGTTAGTTTGAGCTGAAGGTGTAACATTCTAAGTGGGTAACTTAGCAAGAAGTAAAGAAAGTCTCATCTAGCTTTAGGGGTACTAAAGTGTTAGTTTGAACAAAAGGTGTAAAAGTCTAAGTGGGTAACTTAGAAAGAAGGTGCAAGCCTGCTGAGACTTAGAGAATACAGTTGATGCAATTGTTCAGGTGAACATTGTAAGGTGCAGGATTTGAGAGGCTATCTCAAGCATCATAGTGGAAACTCTCACAAGATTGTGAGGAGTGGACTAACCCACATTGGGTGAACCACTATAAATTTCTGGGTGTTCTTCTTCTTCTCTTTCCTATACTCTTTACTTACTGCAAACACAACACACACAAACACGTTTACTTTATTAAATTGTTTTTTTGCACTCTGACATCAGAACGTTCTGAAGTCTGCTTTTAACTTAACCATTCCAAGTTTCAACTTGAGAATCAATTTTAAGTTACATATTTAATTTTAAAGGGTTACAATTCAAACTCCCCCTTCCTCGTGACTATTTTATCCACTTCAATTGACATCAGAGCATGCCTTTATGGTTTGAGCATTTAACAGTGTATGAGGAAAAGATCCAGAAAGAAGTGATGTAAAACCTGCAAATCAAAGTGCGTGTCACATATGCAACAATGTGGGATACTTCAAAACTAAATGCCCTCTGAAGAAGAAGATGCGAAGATGACAACCAAATATGATTTGAAGGGAAAGAAGAAGTCAACACATGAGTAAAGACAAACACAAAATGTGAAAAGGTAAGAAATTTTAATCCTTATCTTTTATATAAAGTGTTTAATAATATCTCATATGACTCATGCTTTTTATTTTTAAACTAAGAACTTTTTAAAAATAACTTATCTTGTATAAAGAAAATGTGAAACTACTAATCTTGAATGAGATATATCTTAAAACCATTCAAAGATTGCATCACTCTCCTTTTAATATATTTGAGAAACATAACATGATTAGGCACACTTTACTCCCTAGATGTGGAACCTTTGATGTTGATACTGATTTATGTATCATCTCATGACCAAAACAAAACTCAACCTCTGCTTCATAATCCTTCAATACATGATTGATTCTTGTTTGGCTGTCAAACAAAAAGTTGTTGAGGTTCCATATGGGATCTATATGACTCCCATCTTTAAGGTTGCACAAGTATCCTAGAAGGTGAAGAAAGTAAATACACCTTCATGGGATTCACAACCAAAACCTTAAGACAACTTCACATCACCACTTCAAACATGCCAACTCCTCCAACTTCAGGAACATCTGGATCTGTGAAAAGACATGCAGATCAGAAAGTTCAGAAACCTAGAATGAAAAGAAGAGTTTAGAAGGTTAGGAACTTATCCAACATACATAAGTAAAAGGGAGATGGATCTCCTGAAAGTATGGAAGATGATGAAGCTCATTCTCCTCCAACCCTGGAGTTGTTTCAACAAGTTGTTGAGCTTGCAAGAAAAGCAGTTCAGAATGTTACTGGTGAGAATGAAGAACAATTTCCGAAGGAAGATGAAGTTGTTGAAGAAGAAATTGTGCAAGATGAGACTGTCACTCAAATGGAAGATGATGACATACCTCAAGAGGCTCATATGGTTGCTGCAATCACTGAAGAAGACAGTCAGAAGATTGACTCAGCTGGTGATGCATCTCTTCAGAAAGAAGCTGAGAATGTTGCTGAAAAAGAACATCAGAAGGTTGACACACCTCAGAAAGCTGAAGAAACCCTCTTGACCAAGATCATAAAGTTAAAGAAAATACTGAACAAATTTCTCAAGAAGTTGATGAAGATATTTAGGAAGTTGCAGAAATATTAGCTTGTAAGATGATGAGTGGAGAAAATGCTCAATCACAAGAAGATAAGCAAATAGAATTTTCAACTGGTTTTGATCTCAACATAGAAGATCTAAACTCAAACTTCAACACTGATGTGGTTCAAGATGCTCAAGAAATAGTTTAGATTGTTCAAGAAAAATCTGAAACTAATGATCAGAATGTTCAAGTCTCTACGATCAGAATGTTTAGGAAAATGCTCATGATGCTGAAGCTACTCAATCCAAAAATTTGAAAGATTCAAAGTTCATCCCTCTGTTTTCAAGCAAAGTAGAAATGATCGACTTTGAGAAAATTAGTCAACAAAAGTTATTACTCAAAGCAGATTCAATAACTTTGGAAGATTAGAGAATGTCAGATCAAACAACAAGGAGAAATACAAGTCCTCCAATATCAAGTATCTACCTAAGATTGTAAACAATCTTTGCATTCACTCGCTACAATGAGTAAAAGTGTTTGAGAATGTCATTAATGTTGATCATGTATCATATATCATTGTCTTTAAATCTCAACTACATGATTCTGCAATATATGATTGAAGAACAAGAAGACTTCTCATATTCTATATGAATTGGCTTTCCCACTCACATTCAAGCTTTTTAAAATGCCTCTGAAAAAGTGAAGTGGATGAGAAAGATTATCAAATCTTTGACATAAAGAACTTGACAACAATGAAGGTCTTCCAACAATGGATCAAGACATCCTTAGAGAAATTTTTGACTTTGCTATCAAAGCTGTTCAGAATGCTGATGAAGTTTAGAATGTTGAAGAACTTAAAAAGGAAGTTAATGTTACTGAGAATGAAAGTCAGCTAGTTGAAGCAATACCTCAAATATTGAGATTGCAGCCAATAAGGCATCTATGGTGATTAAAGGATTAATGGACTTTGATAGTTCTTGGTATTTGTGCGTTCTTGAGTGATTAACCAAGATTCAAACAAAGTTTAGATCATACCAAGATGTTGGAACAAAATACGTTTAACAAACATTTCCCTTAGAGTGGGGGAGATTGTTAGAACGAAATTGGATAACAAGGTATTAAAAATTGTCAATTGGATATGCTAATATTTGTTCAAGTGTACAAGACGATAGACAAAATTTTATATCTTTATAAGGTTCTGGAAGAACAAAAGAGAGCAAAAAAATCAACAAAAAGGAAGCTTGAAGCGTCTGAAGAAAAGTGCTCCTGAAGTGACGACGTCATCAGAAGCAAGTTCATCAGAAGCGCCTCATCAGAAGCAAGACCACTAGAAGCTGAAGTTCATCAGAAGATGAAAAACCTTAAAGATTCAAGAGCTGGGAATATGTTTTGATCATGTCTAAGCTTTGCAGAAAGACTGAAAGAGTGTAACAACGACCCTTGAAGATGAAATTTGAAAGCATTGGATGCTTGTTCTATCAAGAGCGTTGACAAAGGACAATTGTACGAACTATACATCCAATTCCTCCACTACTCTGTTCGTGTGTCTGCAACAAGACAAGGATAATAGCTCTACCTGCAGAAATGTTCCTTCATACAAGGAATGCATTTGAAATTGATCCTTCATAGGACAATAACCATATCAGGCAAAAGATCATTGGTGATTATCAACAAGCTTCAAACGACTCTTTTTTGTGTGCTGACAATTCTCCAATGTATCTTTCAGACCACTATATAAAGGAGTGAAGATCTGCTAGTTGAAGAACAATACAACAGACTTAAGCAATACACACGCATACAAAAGCTAGACTCTCACAACAATTCAAAGTTCATACTCTGTTATTGTTTTGCATTTCAAAGTCACTTAGAATTTCTTAGCAAATTCCATATTTTAGAAATTCTATAGTCTCAAGAGTCTTAAGAGTTTGTAACTGATTTGTATTGTGAACACCACTGATTGTATATCAAGTGTTCAAACTCAAACAATTTTCTGCGTAAATCTGTTTGATTGTAAGTCTCTTACTTGTGTGCTTGAGCATTAGAAGTCTCTTGCAGTTGTGCTTGAGCATTGGAAGTCTCTTGCTTGTGTGCTTGAGCATAGGAAATCTCTTGCTTGTGTGC
>Ga0228711_1003191_pt1 | contig 25459 bp, 21 predicted proteins | sample MedpolnodulmetaG_2_FD_177996 | JGI IMG/M metagenome (GOLD analysis project Ga0228711, IMG submission 177996) | Root nodule microbial communities from Medicago polymorpha collected in Santa Monica, California, United States - brown nodules | ecosystem: Host-associated > Plants > Roots > Nodule... | reverse complement strand
TTAGACAAATTGATAAATATAAGCCAAAACTTAATCCCACATTTACAGGGTTTTGAGTTTGAATATGAGTAAGGATGTTTGGTCTAGCAATATCGGCATTGTCAAATGAACAATAAAATTTGAATTATTATTATAAAATAAAAGAAACTCAATATCGGCATTGTCTCATCAAACATTGAATTAAGACAAAATATGATAAAAATATCTCATCATGGCGACATGACGGACCCTAAAAGATATTTCTAACATGTTTGGTGGTGATGATAAGATATAGAACAAGATAAAGATATAATCATATCGTGTGTTTGATGCCCATATAATAACCGGTCAAATAATATTATTTATTCCATTATACTCTTTGGTACATGTCTCATCCTTACATGATGTAATATATATCATATTTAGATGATAAAAGTACCTCTAAAACAATCACATATATGTTTTTCTATATGATTAACTTTGTAACATCTCATTTCAAAAAACACTTGCATTACCTGGTTAATAGATAGATAGAAAACGTCCCACATGAAAGGATATTCTATACTTATATAGCTAAAAGCGTAATGACAATTTCAAAGAAAAGAAAAAAGCCCTCGGAAACGTTGTGAAATGTTGAAAGTCAGTGAGTTATAAAAGCAACATATGACATACTGTATTTTTCATGAGTTGGGCAGTGAAGGTTTTAGTGACAAGGACCGCACTATCTGTTACTGTTTTTGGATAAAATTAGCTTGGAAGCCTGGCTTATGCTATTATTTATCCATATTTTGTAACTTATAGTATGGTTTTCGGTTCATTTTGTAAAACAAAAATAAAATTTATAATGTAGTTGGAGGATAGGAATGTGGCAGGTCGGGTAGAAGTTATGACGTGGATCATATGGCAGGCATTAAACAAAACAACAAAGTATGAATGACAAATCAAACCCACTTGGGTTGGCCTAGTGGTATTGACTTGAGATCTGGGAGTGTCCTTCTCCTCGAGATCTCAGATTTGATTTTCTCCGGTGTCAATTTAGATGGGCTAATTTAGCTTCTTAAAAAAAAATTAAGTACAAACCAAAAAGAAGGAGAATTAATAAAGGACAATAAAGGAAAATAATGATCAAAATATAAAATTTAATGGAGAATTGATTCTAGTTAACTCAAAAGTTAGGAATTGTAACTTCAACCATAATTGTTTTTGGAGAAGAGAATTGTTTTTGTAAAGCTGAACCAAACATGTGAGAAATTGCTTTTTTCAATTCTGAGGCTGCAAAAGTGCTTATGGACTAAGAAGAAGCTGAACCAAACAAGCACTGAGAAGATTTGGATTCAAGCTTTTATACGAGTCCATCCTTTTATACTGCAGAAGGATTAGTTCGACCTCCAACAGAAGCAGCTGAACAACAACAACAATCCAGTCCGAAATCAACCACTTCTGAGGTTAAAACACCCTGAATGGATATCTTAAGTGCAACGTGGACACAAGCTCTTCTGAGAAACAAGGCATTAGATCTGAAGGTTATTGTGTTAGGAACAACAACAAAGGTTTTAAATGGCACATGAAAATTGGAGATATGCTAAAATGTTACTATTGAAGGTGAGGCTACTGCTCTACTCCAATAAATAAAGATGACTATCAACATGGTATTAGGGCACATGATGTGAGGGTGATTCCCATTAGTAGTTGAGTCAAGGTTTCCAAATTTAGTGGCTTAATTTTAACCGAGGTAAAATTTTGTTCACACTCGTAGTGACTAACAAATGAATATGGTTGTTCATACCTGCGGTCATTCCTTGGACTAGTAACCATTATTTTGAAATTATGTCCTTGTATTGAGTAATATTTGATTAAAAGATGAGTTAATTTTCTTTCGTAAAAGAAAAGTATTGTTGGTCTAAATAAAACTTTCAAATAAAGTTATAAGGCTATTATAATCATTTTTGTAAGTTCAATTACTCCTCGTTGTAAAGCTATTATAACCATTTACAAATTACTCCTCATTACAAAAATTGCTCTCGATAAACTATTTGGGTGTACAATAACAACCCCTAGGAAGTATTTCATTGAAAAAGGTAATTTTATGGTATTTTAAACCACGTCAGTGTCTGCACAAACTACTCAGCAGTAGTCATCGTCTTGAGCTAAAAATATCAGTTGCTTAGCCAAGTGTGCGTCGTTTTTATATCTTAATGCAAGGAATAAATATGGGGTTGTTGTGATGATATTGTTAAACAAAATGATTCCCATAATAAAATCATGAATAGATAATGTACACACTAATTTCTCACTACATGTTACAATTTTCGCAAAAATGGAATGGATCATAAAGGAAAAGAAAAATATTAAACCACACATTTTACAGAAAACAAGGAGAGCAGCTAGGGATGCATCTAAAAGTAGACATCCCAGGATTACCCCTTATCAAAGGATCTCCTTGTGACCTGTGATAAATATATATTAACAACTTGCAAAACTGAGTTCTATCTTTTCCCATGAAAGGTCCTGTATGCCAAGTAAAAATAAGCAAGCATAGAGGCAGCCTTCATGAGCGGAAAAAATGAAGGCCCGGTGGGAATCTAAATCTAAATCCTGTACAAAAGAATCTTGTGGAGTTCTGCACATATTTTCCACGGAATATAATGCACACCAGCCAGCAACTGCAGGGACACAAACTGATCAAGTTAATAAATGTCATAACAAGCTATTCCTACCTAGTAAAACTCAAATAAGTGATGGATTGTGTAAAGCTTTCTTTCTTTTTCTTTTTAAAGACATTAGTTTGTTGGATACAAAAATGTCTTGACTATCACAAAGTTAGCTTGTCCACTAACGCCTACTAAGGCCAGTGTTAATCATCTCAATTCAGCTCAAGACTAGGTTTCCAAGAAAGGATAAAACTTAGGTATAGTGTTATTGTCACTGTTCCTATTGTACTCAATGGAAAATTTAGTACAACTATCCCTAATAAATATACAAAAGGGTGTACAAAAACTGCCTTTTGGAAAGAAAAGACTGAGAGGAACAATAAGAACAATACTTATGGCAGTACATCTAAGTTCAGTCCTTCAAGAAAATGCATGTCTTTTTTAGTTCTAACTTGTAAATATTCATGGATAGGCTTGCTCGGAAGTTGCAAGAGCCTTATTGGATTTCAAATGTGTCCCAACCAAAGCAAGATAGTAAGGGAGAGAGATGTGCATACCAGCAATAATCAGTAGCTAGGTCAAAATCAGGTGCATTCAAAATTATTCCTCAACAGAACTCTTCCTTCTCTCGGTTATTGTTGACAATAAATACACAGGAAAGATGAAGTCATGATGGCAGATAAAACATGGCTCTCCAAAAGAGTAATATCACTGAAGAAACCAACAGGCATTTAGAGCAAGCAGTGTGTTGAGTTCTGTTAATTATTTCGGAATAATCAATCAATATTTTGAGCAGCCCGACTCCATCAGCTCTCATTCTCAGGCCCCACGTGTACCCTCCTTGGCCATGTTAAAAAATAAATCACAATTTTGTTTATGGAAGGAAACATGTCCTGGATATACGCGTTTCGAAATCTAAGCCAATTGAATGATGTCAAACCAACACACATCTCCAACTCCAAACAAATATATCCCTCCAGAAAACCATACCATGAACATCACAAGTCAATTCCAAGATCATTTGCCAGTTGAATTATGCCACGCATTTGAAGGTATGGATTTTCCAATAGTTTTTCATTGTTACTCTGCATAAATGTAAGGCATAATCATATAAGTGAAGAGTTAATATTATATCACCAAAACTAAAACAAAAATATTAAGAAAATTGCAAAGGGAACAAAAATCTAGAGATTTGAAAGGAAGATTATTTTGATTTCAACAACACAATGGGTTCAGCCCTTCCCTGAACCCAACCTTATCAAGAGTATACACCAGGTTGCATTTTTTAAACACAACGAAACGAACATCATAAACTCCATAAGAGTTTTTTCTTGACAGAACTCCATAGAGATATTAATACTAAGATATAACATCCATGAAGTCAGAATTAATTTGTACAGCTCATCAAACCATATCTTCAGGTGTCAGAACTTTCCCACATATGTAGACTTTCCTAGCACACTATTAATTAATCTTTAAGGGGGCTTGTTTCAAGGTATAGAACTATGAGAAATACTAATTGTTAAAAATAAAGAGCAGTGCAAAGTGCAAGAATACATTTTTGCAGATTATTTTCTTTCTCACATATTACATTTATAACGACCATGTATGATTATAAATGACGGTTACTGGTCAAAAACAATTCTGCAACAGTTTCGTGATGTAGATTTCGTCATAAATAGCGTACTCTTGTATTATATATCCAGGAATGATGTTCCTAAGAATCCTATCACCAAGAACAGTATTACCATTTACCACACTATGTTTGGTAAGTGCTTGATATTACTATAAACTATTAAAAATTTAGTAGTTTGAAAATTAAGAACAAATAAATAGAGGCCAGTGGAAAGTTATTGTTAGTCGTGTTCTTTATCCATGGGAATGAAAGATTTGCACTCTCTAACATGGGAACGTCAAATTGAGAAGTTACATCTAACTAATATAAAAGACAGAATTTGAATATGAATCTTATTGTTGAAATTTGAATATGCCCTGATACCATCTTAGAAATCGTGGTTGGGCCTAACACAACCCCACAAAACCGGCTTGTGAGGTGAGGAATTCCCCCACTTATAAACACATTGTCAGGCCATCTCCTATCCGATGTGGGGCTCTTAACACACCCCCTCACGACCAGCACTATTGGGCTTGGTTCGTGGACATAAATGGTGGGTGGCCCGATAACGGAAACCTGATAGCAGGTGGCCCAATGGATCTTGAAGAGGCTCTGGTACCATGTTGAAATTTGGGGCCTAACTCATCCTTACAAAACCGGCTTGTAAGGTGAGGAGTGCCTCCTCTTTATAAACTCTTCTCAAGAGTGCTATCTATCCGATGTCGGACTAAACCACCCCCTCAAAGCCAACACAATGAAGGTGTTGGAGGCTGCAATGAAGGCTAACCAAAGGTCGCAATTTAGGCGACTAGGGGCGGACCGCAATTAAAGCGGAATTTCCAACACTTATCTAAATGCAAGATTAAAATGTTAATATGGGGTTTCATTTAAGAACAACAGTACCTGTTGAGCTTTAACAACAAGATTCTGAAGCATGTGTTGATATTTCTCTGGCTTCTCTGTCATCATTCGCTGCAGCAATGCCAAATTACAACAAAATTAAAAAAAAAAAAAAATGATATCTATTGCCACAACACATTCAACACTACAAATCAATTAAAATCCATGCCTTCAGAAGAAAAGCGGAAGAATAATATGCCACTCTTGAATCTGTGTCATCCAAAAGTTCCCTGCCAGATACAAGAAAACTCATGTTTTATATTTCAATACGTAAAAGTTACAAAGAAGAAGGGCGACAATTTTACAAATACAGAAATTTTGGATCACCTGAAAAATTGTTCCTGGCCTACTTCCTTGAAAGCAACGGGATCTGCTGAGCATTTACCAATAAGAAGGAGGATAAGTATGGCCCGAATATCTGATGTGGCACCAGGAAGGTTTCCTCTTCCTTTACTTCCAACAGAAACTCCCAAAGCAATATCATCTGTTGCTGCTCCTGCCAATTGAATGAGTGGCCAATATAGTAAGGCAGCAGGAATACGTGCAATTAATTGCATGGGGACAATAGCTCGTCCTTGGAGAAGAGCTGCCATTGATGCAGTCTCATGATCTGGATGGTAGTTATTAGGGTATCTAGGTCTTCTATTAGATTCTTCCTTGCGTTCATCCCAGCGGAAACTATCTTGTTTGAGGACATGATTATCAATGTCAGTTTTTTTGTTTACACTAGTGAGATTTAAATTTCTGTCATGTTGCACGTCATCACCAAATGGTAGAGCTGTAGCCGGAGGAACTCTTAGGCACAATTGAGAGAATAGTATGTCACACATCTGTTTAGAAATAGATAGAGTGTTGAGCAAAATAGGTAACAGATATGACAAACATTTAAACCAGCAGCATCCTAACTGTCATCACAAATAGAACATTCTCTAAACAGTCCTCCAAGGATTTGTGTTTACATTGATGATTCTGAAATAAGATTTCATCTATAACAAAACAAAAAACTTCAGCTACTTAAAGGTCTATGTGATTTCAGATTTTGTATAAAGTAATTTCATTTATGATAACATACCATCTGCACTTGACAATTGAACTCATTTTATTACATCTCATAAAAGACCATGCTCTATCATGAAGACCAAAAATTTCCAACAGTTCCCCTAACAAACTCAATTGGAAAACTGTGGTCTTTTTCTCTTGATGATAAGATAAAGAACATGCATAATTAAATGCTGCATTTTGTTACAACTATTGTTGCTTGCCATTCTTTTATACGCATTTAATGTTATGATATGAGGATATTTAGCAAAAGGGTATTTTGGATTCAGAATCGATTACCTTCAGAATATTGATACGGTCTGTTTCATTTATCTGAAACGCCAGAGACAAAGCACTGCTCATTGTGTCGATTACTGCATTGGCTTTTTCAAGGTGCCAACCTTTCTTCCCATGCTGCAGATCTTTGCTGTTTGATAGCTGCATTTCATGCTCATCTAGCAAAAATTTGAATCTCATAAGAAGCCTTTCAAGAACAAACAAAAATCCCCATCTAATGTAGTTGATTTTGGACTTTAAAAGGCCACACATAAGTAAAATGGACAAAGGAATATTTGATGTATCCAAAGAATCTTGAGTTCCTGCTTGAGTAATTTTATGCTGGAAGTATTTGATACTTGACCATATATCTCCATCTCTTTCCTCACTAATTTCAGCAATCAGCAGATCACCTAACCAGATATACCCATTTTGACGGTACGAAATTCTTTCAGAGTGAAGAAGGGAATGTAAAGTCACCCATGAATGCTTTGCTTGCAAATCAATGCCATTTTGCAGAGCCGCACCATCCATATTTTCAGAAAACTTGTGAGATTTGGTTATCAGAATCATATGAGAGAATTCTTTGTCCAGATGAGTGAATGAACTTATTACGGTGTCAAACTTCTCTGCTACAATTTCCAGTAGCTGCAAAGGTTTAAAAGAAACAAGCAAGATATAATTGAATGTAAAGTCCAAAACAGGCTTAATTTAAGCCACAAATGCAAAAAAATACAACTCAAATAAGTCACAACAACTTCCTGATTTTTAAACATTGGAGGCAATATAAATGGAAAATAAGCCTATATTTGGACAAAGCAAAAGCAGCATTCAAAACATTAAATAAATACTAGATGAACTCTCGCATTTTTCTGAAGGAACTACATAAACATAACATAACCATCAAAAGAATACTAGATGAACTCCTTTGCACATCTTCTCCAGGGTATAAATGGTAAAATGTCCTTTACAAACCAAAATCCATGTTGGGATTCTTTTTTCTATATTTTACAAAGAAACCTATTGTGTTTTTGATATTTACGAAACAATTTGAGGGTTCTCTTATGGCCACGACAACTAAGATAATAAACATTCATCAAAGTAGTGGGGGTATCAATACACAAGAGAAGGATATTGTCGACATACCGCATTTAGCCGTTCACTGTTAGGATATCTGGACAAAGTAGATGCAATTGATCTTCTCAAAATCTCCCCAATGCATTCTACTCCAAGTTTGACAGAAATATAAAATGCCTCAGCCGCATTTGCTTGAGCAAGTAGAGAAGCAATAGGTTGGATCTCATCATCACTGTATTCATTTACTCCTGTAGCTATACATTTTTCATTTATTTGATGGAGAATGTACTCAAAAAGCACCGAATATAGATTTTTCCTTTCTTCTCTTGAGTTTGCAAGGGAATACTGCACCAACATAGATAAATATGGGGGAAGTCATGCAATTTGAAACTAAGCAACACTAAGAGTAGGATGCTGGTTCAGAATTTTATCTACAATTATACTATTCTGAATAATGGAAGGAAAAAAAAGAAGCTAGAATCTTATCAATTAGATGATATGGAAAATTTATGTTGGCCACATTAAGCAAGCGCAAAAGTCATTAAAATTTGATGGAGAGCTTCAAAATCTTGAGATTAAGGAGCAATACAAAGTCTAAAGATATAATGTAATGTATGATAAACATAAGTTCATATATAGCAGTACTATATAATACAAAACAATATTATCAGTATTCACTCTTAAAGGGACAACAATGATACTGTAAAATGAACTCTGTTGGAATTTGGAAGTATGTTAGAGAGTTAAAATATAGGCATACCTCAAGGAAAATAAATTGTACTCCTCCAATCAGATCAAGTTGATCCACAAGAAACTTTGGTTTTCTAGAGACAGGCTCTGTAACTTCATCAGGAACTTCATAAAACATGTTGGTTAACATGGAAATCAGCTTGCAATGAACTAATTCTGCCCAGGAGTTCTCCCTGCTGGTTCTTATAAGTTGCTTCAGAACCTAAAGCAAATTGGGAGTAACTAAATTATACAGATATCATAATTAATCACATGAGGCACACTGCCAATAGAAAATAAAACAGTGAACGAATGACTGCATAAAAACCCAAGATAAAAAAGAGCAGGAATCACAAACTACTGTAGTAAGAATTGTTCATAACTGAAATGCATAAAACCACACAACTTAAACTATCCAGCCTTCTATTGAAGACTGGCAGTATTTATAAATAAATGAAAACACAGATGGAAACAAAGAATGTTTATAGTATGGATCTACAATTTTAGAACCTCTTTGCATGTGTGATTTTTGGTCTTCTGAGAAATTCTAAAACATAACCCAATAACAGTACTAAGTAAAATAAAGGCAACAGTTATGTAACTTAATTTTATATATAGGATTTATAAGCAAGAAAATAAGTATTCCATGATGAACACCTCCTTTATCACTCTTCCTTAATTAGTTGCGAGATACTCAATAATTCCAACCAAACAGAGTGAGTACCGGTGAAGACGTGAAGTGTGTGCTTCTAAACCAAAAGAATTTGTGAACCAGTCAACCAGAGAAAGTGGTGGAAAATGATTGACAAGATTAGAAGAGATAGAGAAGAGAGAGAATACGATATCACTAACTAAAAGTGTGCACAACTGTCTGTATTAAAATAAAATCAGAAATCACTCAAGTCTGTTACACGGTAGGTATCGGGAATAGTTGGTGGTAGTTGTAACTGAACAGATAACTATCAGTACAGCAGCCTAATGGTTAATAGTTACACTGTATTATCCGGAAGCCTTTAGAGGGGTTTTAAAAAAGGTTAGGACTTGACTGCCATCCATACAGAGATTGATAGTAATGAAACTGAAGGGAAATGGATCAATTCGTTAGTTAATAGACATTAAAGTTACAGTAGAGTATCAATAGTTAGCTGGAACAATTTGTTAGTTAAGAGAACGTCAAAGTTAAAGAGAACGGTGAATTATAGAGAAACTGAAAGAGTTAGGATCCTCTCCATTTATGACCTTCTCCATTTCTTGATAGAAAAAAGGTTGGGACTCAACCGCCATCCATAATGAGATTTAATGAAATGCCCTACTTGCAATACTGTCTATGGAAACATTTTTCGCAAAATAATTATACACTTGCTCTAGTATTTCAGCTTTCAAAAGAGCTCACGTCCTCTTGATTTTAAGGCTTCTTTACACTTCTGGTTCCCCAAGTATCACGAGTGTGCAATTTTAGTTCTTCGGGTTTGATTTGCGCGAATTATATCCCCTGGGTATCCCAACTGTTACAATCAAGTCCCTCTGTCCATCAACACTCTAATTTTTAATGTCATGAGCCTACGTGGTCCATTTAGTTTTGTATTGGTACTAACTTAGGCCATCCTGGCAAGCTGATGTACCCAAAAAGGCCCCTCAGTCATGGTAATAGTTAGATTATAAGCTTTCCCAAAAAGCCTCTTCATCTTGTCACAACGATACTTTTTTGGCAACATCAACTTGCCAAGTTGGCTTAATTTAGTTCCAACATAGGTCCATGTTGGTTACGCAGGCTTCCGGATTACAAATTAAACAAGTAGTATACAAATTGCAATGACTGGTTGACGGATACCTTGAGACCTGATTTTGCACAATTGAAACTGGAGAACCAAAATTGCACAAACGTGGTACCCGAGGGAGCAAAAGTACAACTCTCCCCTTGAAAAGGTTTTACTTTGTTTTGTATTCAGAACAGAATAAATAGGCTCATACTTTTTCTTTTTTCCTTCCATATTTTTTTCTAGAAGTAAGAGGAACAATGTTAATTCTGATTCTTTTAATTATTTTGTTCAACAAATTATCTCACATCCCCGTGCTTTCACGTTCTTAAATGTAAACTTTTTAGCAAGAGCAAACAAGGAAGCTCCCCATATTCACTAATCATTAAGCATCCTCTCTTTCCAGACACCCTGTCCAATATTACAAAAAGTGAAGCAAAAAACTTACCCTGCAGATTGCAGTACGAAACAAATAATAAGATTTCCACGAACACTAGTAGAGTGAAAAGTAGGAGAGGAATATTATTTCTCACCCTTATGTCGAGTCCCTGTAAACGATTTCTCCTGATCTTTCCTCTATCACAGACAAAATAAAGCAAACAGCTGAGTGCAGATGCCCAAACAGATTCTTCCTTTTCTTCAGTCTGTAAAATGTAATTGATCACCGTAGAAGTGTAAGAAGTTAAGAGAACAGTGTGAATGAACCATTTCTAAGAAAATGTTGAAAGAATGACAACATAATTTTCTTGAGAATCTTATGATATACTCCCTCCGTCTCAAAATAGGTGTCCTCTTTACTATTTTTCTTTGTCTCAATTTATTTGTCCCTTTTACAATACTAATACAACATTTATTATTATTTTTCACCAATATACCCCTATTTCTTGCATTTAAATCATCTAACTATTTCACTAACTATAATTAATAAGGTTGTTTTAGTAAATGAACCATATTTTTCCATTGAAATCAACACTACTAATCATTTCCTTAATAACCGTGTAAAACCCAAAAGGGACACCTATTTTGAGACGGACGGAGTAGATGATAAAAGTTTTTCTTAGTCCAACTAAGCAGAGTTCATCTTGATATGAGAATTCCGTATAAGATACGAGATTGCAATCATGTCTTGTATCCTTGTTATCAATCAATTGTCATTAACAAAAATTAATATACACACACACACACACACACACACCTGCCGCATTTGAAATGACAAAGAATCTACATCATATCATGTATAACAGGTATCAATATATTGTGGAATGGAAAACAAAATATTGACACCTGTCAATCAGATGATCCCACCCAAGAAAATCATTACATAACACAAGCAATAATCTATCTTGTTTGACAATTTATTTTTCTGATCAGTAATACCTGAACAAGTAGAAGCAGTATCTCATACAGAATATTTATAATCCATGGCTCAAAACTATCAATTGCAGAGACTGTGTCTGATTTGTTATGAGAATTTCCTTTTCTGCTATCTTCCATCATAACTTGAGTGTTGCTGTCATAGTAGGATTCTTGAGAGTATTCTTCTTCAATAGTGGAAGCATCGTCAACAATCATCGGTTCTAGGAGATGAGAATGAACCCCTAGATTTAGAATCAAATCGAAAGCGCGGATCCTGCAAGCTGTTTCAGAAGAACTAAGAATATCCTGAAAGATACATTTGAAATACAAATTCGTAAAAATAAAACAGATATGTATAGTTATAAAAAAAATGAAAAATGTACTTTTTAAAGTATCACCTCAAGCATAGAAAGAATGAGAGGAGCAGCTGTCTGAGAATCTAAAACATACCTACAGAACAATATTTTTATGACCATCATACACAATAAACTCACAAAACTACGCAACAACTATAGATAGGTGAAATAATCAGAAAAGTTCAATCAAGTAGATGGACAGAAGGTTAATCTGTTGTGGAGGGATCCAGCACTCAACCTAATATAACTCCTGACATTAAAAAGTTCAATATTATCTTCTCCGTTTTAAAACACTATGTAATGATATCTCGGTATTGCTTTCATATAACACTATGTTAACAATAAATAATCTGGAGACCCAAGATATAATTAAACAGACATTATCAAAATACCAGTAAACAAATTATACACACACGCACATGTATATATGTATGAACTATGTATATAGTGTGACCAATGCAATCACTTTGGTGCATAACACAGTGAATTTTATCTGTTTAGCCCGTGAATCTATAGTTCACTATAGGTCAAAACATTTGCAGTTCACACACCTCATTGCAACAGCTTCTAAACTGGCCTTCCTTAAATTGGTGCCAGATGCCAAGAACTTCTGGCCGACTATTCGAATATATGTTTATATTAATTTGGAACAGGGATGCAAGCTTCAATAAAAATATTTACTAATCCCAAATTTTTGCTCAACTATTTCTTTTTGAAATAAGCAGTGGTCCGTCACCATTTTTTCATCAATGTCCAGTATCATCAACCTCTCCTCTTTCCTCTATGAAAAATTAATTTAACTCATCCTATTTTTAAAGTTGTCTGTAACTAAAAAAATTAAAATTTTAATCATGGGAATCATGAATATATAGTAAAACTGAGAGAATGAGATGACTTGGGGTAATCAAAGGATAACAAGAGATGATAAAAACATAGACGACAATAATTAATTGAAACATACATGTCAATAACTAATTTAATAAGGACGCTAACAGCCACATCTGTCGATGGTTTTCCACTGCTATTGCCTAGTCTAGTTGACACTGTCATAACATTGGTGCTTGGGGAAGAAGCCTCGGAGCAAACTGCAGCAATAACTTCTTGTACCTCGGCAGGGTTTAATCGTAGAGGTTGTTGCTCACTGGTCAGCAAAAGAAATCATTTTGTGAGGTGTAAAATGATAAACACAAATATATCAATAATTAAAAACTATAGTACGATAAATAAAAGTTGCAAGGTATTTTATAATCAACAAAGGATGCAATAAAAACCAGAGCATAATAAACAGGTATGTTGATAGGTATTTTATCCTGGGAATCACTTTAAGGAAACTTGTAAGCTTTAGAATCATGAGATCATTTGTTTGAAAAGCATTGCCCATCATTACATTAATGTATTTTTATCGTTAAAATTAAGAACTATTAGATATTCCTTTAATTGTACAACTTCCTAGATTGATTGTCACTACTCCTAGAGTATACAACTTCCTAGGCCAGTGCTTACTCATTAAGTATTCAATTAGTTTATTGTAAAATCATTATAAATACAAGGTGTGTGATCTCATTATAGACACATAGAATTTACAGAGTTCACATATTTTACATGTATTATAGTTTCTCTAATCGAATGATGAGAACAATTTGGAATCCAAAAAGCAAGGCAATTATGGCAATTGAAATTCTGTAATATAAGATTGACGACAAAGCCTGTGTTATGGTTGCAAAAATTTGCTATCAAATTCCTTTGCAGTATCTCAAGTGAACATGATCAATACCTGTAATGGCGATACTGGAAAAGCTGTCGAGCTCGGGGACGAAATGTAATCACGGGATAATCCTCCCTGGAGAAATAGCAATGTTCAGAACAGCAAATCAAATTATGAAAAGCCTTCAACAAGCAAAAGTTGTAAAAAAAATTATCAGACTTTTAGTCGGCCTTGTGAGGAAAAAAAATAATAGGGACTCAAGTTATACGAGAACATGCCATATCTGACGAGAGCCTGCTTTTTTGCGTTTAGATGCTGTTATTGCTCTCAAGTGGCAACGAGCAGAGACGGAATTTGTAATTGGTGTTACAGGAGAAGACTGCAACAGCTGATCCAGGTAAGGCATATCATCAGTTCCAAAAAATTTCCATGGTTTCCCCTTCATCTTAGATTCGATATCTCCTACAAGTAAAGCTGCTGCACCTACTTCTAAGAAACTACTATGTGATGTCATATACTGACCACGATCACTGCATAAATCAAGTTAAATAATAGAGTCAATTTTTTAAGCACTATAAGAGATAACCCAAGAGACCCAAACCAAAACCAAAACCAAAACCAAGTATGGAATGCAAGTTTGGATGAGCTCATGTTGAGACCACAATAGCTTCCATAGTCGGCTTTAAAAAAAAAACAATTATTTTCTCAAAATAAGCTGTGAATAAAATGCTGAAAGAATATTTACCTTTCAGTCCCGACAGATGACGACTGTGTTTGCTCAAGCCAGCGCCATTTCAGAACATCATGGGCAATGAACCTTAGTTCATCATTTTCATCACCTTTTTCATGTTTTAAGGACTTTGAGACAGATAAGACAGTTGAATCTTTCTTTAATGTTTCTGGAACACTTGCAGGACTTGGCATTTCTGGAACACTAGCAGGACTAAGTTGGGAATTGAAAGATTTACTCAGCAAAGATGACAATGTTGGCAGTGATTTTCCCGATGAAGATGATGGTCCAGTAAATGAAGCTGGTTGAAAAAGCCGTTTTGGAATGTGTCGAGCCACTAGGGAACGCACATAACTCAATGACTTCACATGTGCCTCAGAAGCAACGCTAGATACAAGTAAAGGAGATGGGGTTGTGGATGCACCAGATTGACGATTCAGAGATTGCGACCATGGCTGATTTGGGTTAATAACACATTCAGCAATTACTGCTGAACAAAAACGATCTATCTGAAGTAATGTCTCCTCGCTCGGTTTGTATCTGTATTAATCAACAAGCTCAGACCATTTGGTAATGGCAAAATAGCAACACAACAAGATGTACAATATGACATCATACAAGGAAAGATAACCAGCTGCATATTCCATACATTTAATGAATCTAAGTAAAATGCAATCAATTAACAAATCAATAGATAGAAGAACCTTTAATAAAAAAACAAATTAGCACAATTCTATAAGGACTCACCGACCTATTCTCTTTTTACCCATGAGAATATAAAGAGGTTTGCCACTACAAGGCAAACTCGTCAGTATATATTAAAATATACTTTTGGAAACATGACCCGACTATCTTCTTTTTTCTCAGTTTGAATTTTTTTGGATTTCTTTTCAGAATATGACATTTTATGGTTCACTTTTGTAGTTCTTTCTATTCTATATTTTATCCCAAAAAAACGAAAGTGATGCTACTAAATAAATTTCAATAATTCCCACACATGTTGAGCAATAAAAGTTGTTGGTGCTGGTTCAAAATACAGAAGAAAATAGTTTCTATTGCTACAAAACTTATTATATTTAAGGTATTTGTGATACCTAGCTCTCCCCTACCATAAATTCATTTCTAAAACCAAAGATAACCCTCTATAGTCTCTCCTTCACATTATTTATAGCCTGTGAGTTCACTCTTTAACTAACTATTAAACTAACCAACTATTCCAACTGAAGGTTTATCCATCAGAGAGACCATGGACATTTAGATTCCAATATTATAGTAACATGCAAATCTATGAAATAAGGATGGAAAAGAGATGGATAATGCTCAGATAAAAATTTGAGAAAATACTGAACATCTGCATATTCAAATAACTGGTAACATACCTTAGAAGATACCGCTTTAGTAGTGCCACACACCTTGCAACTACTGCAGGACTGGTCAAAATAGTGTCAATGTCAGAAAAAGCAGAACTTTGAAATGGTTAACATAATACTAACAAGCTAAAGCAATAAAAAGAGGACACAATAATTGAGGTATCTAACTAAACTAAACTCTCTGCATATGTAGCCGTGTATATGGCAAACATCCACAAGTCCTACTCAAAGGAACCAAAGCTCCTTCCAGTTCCACTCTGGAAAACATAACAGACTTGTGCTCGAAGCTCCAATCCTCCAGACTTTGGTCACTAATAAAATAGAGCGAATGAAAAGCCTGGTACCTCTGGTCCTTGGCTGGATGTGGAAAAAAGTACGAGGAGTGGTATAAAGGCAGAAACTTTACGTGTTTTTTTGGTGTAAAAGAAAGTTTCCGCCTCTGCTCTAAATCTGCTTCTAGCTAGAACGCTTTCAAAGAATGGGAACTAATGGTTCAAGTTCAGCCTCCTGAGGTCTTAAACCCCAGGTCTAACCTAGAGAAGACCAATGGAGTCATTAGCTGATGAAAGTACCGCCCAAACTATGGGAATATCCTTCACAGCAATCCAAGAGCAATTTCCTAACTTCCATCTATAGGACAACGTGAGACTGGAAATTGCTTGATGGGACTGGTAATGCTATTTAAAAAAAAACAAGTAAATGAGTGCATTATACATAGAAAGGTGTTAAAACTGCCTGTGCAGGTAGCAGGAGGAATGGATGCACACAGTAAGGTTCAGTTGGTTATAGGAGAGGATACGAGATTAAAAGGAAGAAATAAGGAGACAAGCTAAGACTGAATTAAGGGAGATTGGAGTGAGGAATCAAGGCTTTTTGAAAGCCTTGGGTTATCTATGGTTGATTTTAATTTTTCAGTTTGTCTTCTATGTAATTTTTGTTGCCGTTACTGATATTAGTAACAGAGGTCATAATACAAACTATGTATTAGCATCTTATTATTGCATACTTTCTATCAAGGTCTTAAAATCATCTTGTTCAAAAAAAAAGGTCTTAAAATCACAACAGCACCTCAAATTTCAAAATACGACAGCATCCAATTCCACAGACACAAATAGATACACTAGATTCTAATCCCACAGACAAACAGATGCACTAGATTCCAAACCCAGACACATAATAGGTTCTCAGAGATTGATTAGTACACTACAGATCTAAATTATAAGGATGCACTCCGCACGCTTCATCCAACATTATTAGTTCACTAAGTGCATGACATTGACTGAAGTATACTGCAAATTGATATTACAGCAATGGTCTTAAAGCCATCTGGATGGTATCACCAACTACACCATGTCAAGAAATTAATTGGGAAATGCTAACAAGTGTGTTTAGAAGTGCAAAAAAAAAACTTTTTTTGGGGAATTGTGTCTTCAACACATTGAAACTTCGAAAATGAACTTTTTCTACATAAGATTTATAAATCATTTCCTCTTTTGAATCCTTAACAAGTGCCCTAAACCTATAATTGACAATTACCTGCGCTCCCTCTCCGCAATAGTATGTTCCAGAATTGCACTATAAGCCATGTCTGTGGTTGTAGGGCCTTTCAAATAGTCCTGCAATCACATATTTAAGCCATAAAATAAAATTGGTAAAGCTGAGACTTTGGTCACTGAGCATCAAAATCAAATATCATGGCATCATAATTTGCAACCAATTCAAACTTTGGTCATGATAAACCATAGATAATTACAGGTTATGACGGCATTAAAATGGGGCTGTGTTATAAGATACACTAGTTATATTGCAGATAGTAAGGAATCCCTAAAAGATGAAGCTAGTGCTTGTATATTCTGTGTAGAAATACCGGACTAACTATGGACAACTAACATATTTTTCCCCTACAAGACATGCTAGTTAGGAATCACTGTATACAGATGACATATTAATAATTGTGAGAAAATAAGCAAAGCTACATTTACTCTAAAAGTTATGCGATGATTTATAAACAAAAATAAGAAATACTCGTTTAATTTAGAGAGAACTTCTAAAACTTCTAGAAACCATATGCATCATTCCATTTAATATTAGTAACTTATAATTTATAAACAAAAACAAACCAAAGGAAAAACTCTGTTTCGAAAGAGCCTAGGAACAAAACTCACACACACCAAGTGTTGATAAGTGGGGAATCATGGGTTTGAACCCGTGCCCAGCACAGCAAATGTCCCTGCAGCTACCAGCTTAGTTGTAGCTGTACTTACGGGTCGGAAAAATTCTTAATCACACAAAGTAAAGAAGAAACTATTACATTAATTAAGAAACCACACCGAGAGTCCATCTCAGACTAAACTTAAAAATTAAAAGATGAGACTAGCAGCATATTAAGTTTCAGAACTTCCAACAAGGGGTTGCTATTGTGTACCATCGCGCAGGATTTTATAAAGAAAAATCTGCAGCATCATAGTTTACTATGCGTGCAATTGAGGCCACATTTGTCGGCACTCTACAATATAAAAACTGTGACCACGGCCGTTATTGCAATTTAAAAGCCTGCCCTCACGAATATACGGCATTAAGCCAGCTTGAGTAGTGAAGCATTTATTGAATACACTAACTTTACGACGAATGTTTAAAAACATAACTGAATATATAAAACCTAGAATCCTTAAATGTTGCAAAGAAATGTTCGCCACATCGGTCTTTATTTAAGCCGCAAATGTTATTATTCTTAATACTCCCCATGGTCTCAATTATTAGCAACATTTCCCTTTTTAGGTTCATTGAATAACTGATGTATTCGGTTCGATCTATATTACAGACCAGATACAATATTTATTCAATGAACCTAAAAAGTGATTTTTTGTTAATAATTGAGACAGGAGGGAGTATTATGTTGTGGTTCAATCAACCTCTCAACCTCCTCATCACTCCACTCCTTAACTCCTCATCCCAACCACCAAGCCAACCTTATCACTCGGCAACATTATAGTTTACAATGTGCATCGCAATTGAGGCCACATCAGCCACATTTGTCAGCTCTCCGCAACATCATAGACCACAACAGCGGCCGTTACCGCAACTTAAATGCCTGACCGTACAAATATACGACATTAAACCAGATTCGGTTGCGAAGCATTTACTGAATACACTAATTTTACAATGAATGTTTAAAAACACTATTAAATATAAGACCTTATAATCCATAAATGCCTGACAAGTACACACAGGACTGCGTAGTATCATTGAGTAACGCCTATTCCAAACAAGTTCATCTAAAAAACCATATCACATTAAGACAAGACTATCGCAAACTTAAGTTTCAGAACTTCCAACAGAGTCGCTATGGTTAACACCTGTGCAAGGCTTTAAAGAACGGTTCACAAGTCTTTTTTTAAACGGAAAATGTCAGTATTGTTAATATTATGTTGTGGGTGGGGATCGAACTCTCAACCTCCTTATCACTCCACTTCTTAACTCCTCACTCCCAATCACCAAGCAAACCTTATCACTCCGCAACATCATAGTTTATGATGTGCAACTGCGATTGAGGCAAAATCAAAAACCCCGACAGAAACTGTTACCACAACTTAAAAGCCTGCGCGTACAAATATATGACATTAAACTAGTTTAAGTCATGAAGCATTTATTGAATACACTAATTTTCCAACGAATGTTATAAAAACACTATTAAATATAAAACCATCCTTCTTGACAAAAATCCTTAAATGCTTGTACATACATGAGTAAGTAGTACCATTGAGTAACGCCTCTTCCAACCAAGTTCATTAAAACAAACCATGTCACATTAAGAAGAGACTAGCAGAAAATTAAGTTTCAGACTTCCAACAGGGAGTCGCTATGGTGTACCCACACGCAAGGTTTCAAAGAGTGGTCTGCAAAATCATAGTTTTTTTTTTTTAAACGGAAAATGTTAGTATTGTTAATATTATGTTGTGGGTGGGAACAGAACTCTCGACATCCTTATCACTCCACACTTTAACTTCTCACCCCAACCACCAAGCCAACCTTGTCACTCGCCAACATCTTAAATTATGATGTGTGATCAGGATTGAGGCCACATTTGTCGGCTCCCCGCAATACCGAAAACCGTGATTGAGGCCAACCTTATCACTCATCAACTTCTTAAATGATGATGCGTCTTACATGATGATGTGTGACCGGGATTGAGGCCACATTTGTCGGCGCCCCACAATACCGAAAACCGCAACGGTGGCCGTTACCAGAACTTTAAAGCTCGCTCTCATGAATATATGCCATTAAACTAATTTCAGTTGCGAAGCATTTATTGAATATACTAATTTTATAATGAATGCTTAAAATTAAGAACACTATTAAATATAAAATCTAGAACCCTTGAATGCTTCATAATCATGTTACATAGACTAAGTAGTATCATTGAGCAATACCTCTTTCAAACAAGTTCATTAAAACAAACCATATCACATTACATTGAGCAAACTACCCCTCTCACATTTCACTTCAAAAAATTCAGATTCCATTCTCAACCATAAAGCTATTATTTCACCAAATTAAAAATAGATAAACAAAACTTCATATTTTTCTACCAAACAAACAAGATCATAATCGTATTCCCTTAAAAAATAAAAAATAAATCATAATCATAATAATAACCAAAATTAAAAAATAAATAAATAAATAGGACCTGATTCAGTGATTTTTCTTCATCTATATGATACGAAATTATGAATTTCAATTTCCACTAATACTACTGAAAACAAACTATAAAAGATAAATAGGACCAGAATTTTCTTCGAAATTATGATGAATTTTCAATTTCTACTAACACTACTGAAAATAAGCTAAGTCGCAATTGCATTGTCATAAATAAATCATAATCATAATAATAACAAAAAATAAAAATTGGACATGATTCAGTGATTTTTCTTCAACTATATGATATCGAATTACGAATTTCAATTTCAATTTCTACTAACACTAATGAAAAATAATCAAATCGAAAGCGAAGAGGAGGAAGAAGAAGCGTAATACCCGAAGAATTCTGGAAGGTTCATTAGCGGCGGCGGAGGAGGAAGGAGAGGAGAGGCAATCAGCGACGGCGCGACGTAAGGGCTCCGGCAACTTCTTGACCGACGAAGATCTCAACCTAGAAACGGCGCCGATTAACTGCGGCGGAGTAAAAGACATTGGATTCGATTCCATTCGGGTCGGGTCAAAAACAGTTATAACAACAAGAAATGAATCTGAAAAATGAGAAATCGCATATAAATAACGAAGTTTCGAAAGTGTTTTCGTTCTTCTACATTTGAAAATTGTGTGAATGAATTGTGATTTTGCGTTTGCGTGCGTTAATTTGAGATTTGAGAGTGAATGAAGAAAAGGAGAAAATAATTATTAAAAGTTGAATGTTATTTTTTGTTTCGAGAGTGTTGTAATAGCTGTACCGTACGTAATGTAACGCAGTAGTTTTATATGGTGTGATGAACTTAGCTGGCATGCGCTAAACTTTTTAAATAATCATTCATCGTATTACATTACATCATTATTATATTATATATGGTAATATTAATTAATTAAATTGATAAATGGATTAGATTACTTTCCACTTGAATAAGGGTAATTTAGGTCATAAAACTCTTGTTTATTCTCTGGCCCGATGATTTCCATGTTTGGAAATTGTCAATGAAATGGTGGATGTTTGGGTTAGTACTTTTCTTTTTTTTAATTACATCAAGTGTGTTTCTTTGAGTTTTTTTTAAGAGGCTAAAATGAAATATATTACCACGACAAAAAGTCATTTCTATCATAAGACATGCTACTAGAAACAGAGTTTATACAATATTTACAAAGGTCACCAAACTGAAACGGCAATAGAAACAAATAGACAAAAAATCATCCAATGCCCAAAATAGTGAAGGGTGAAAGCCACCAGCCATGATAGTTGAGGTGAAGTGAAGGAAACTTCGCCTTCAACCACAAAAAAATTGCGCCTTAATTTTATCAACCACCTGCAAAGTTGAGCATTGTTTACCGTTGAAGAGCCTATTGTTTCTTTCTTTCCATATCTCCCACAATGTTGCAAACCAAAGAACCTGTAAAATGGATTGATGTGCCTTTGCAAGACCACCAAGAGTTGTAAACTGAATAAAATGATCCCCCACAGCAAAGGGAAAGACTGACGACACATTCAGCCACTTATAAATATTGTGCCAAATCGCACCGAATATATTACAATGTAAAAATAAGTGTTCAGAGGACTTCTCAAGACCACAGCCAGCAGCACACGATATGGCATCAACAGAAATCACCCCATGGCAAAGAAGATTATTCTTCGTTGGTAATCTGTCACGAAACAGACGCCAAGCAAACAACACAACCTTCAGTGGGACGTCTTTATTCCAAAGAGAGGAAACAGACATCACATTAACAGCCGGAGGTTGAACAATAAGCAATTTGTATGCGCTACAAACTGAATAAACATGAGATGTTTCTAGTTTCCAAAGCCACATGTCCTCTTTGTCAACCTGCAAAGCCTCACTGTGAAGTAATAATTTAAGTTCCCCCACCAACTCCTCCTCCCACACAAACAGACTCCTCCTCCACCTCCGCACCTGGCCTCCTTCCCCCCAACCTAACTGACACATTTCTACCACTGATGCCTCCTTAAACATCGACAGGTCAAATAGTCTAGGAAACCTGACACGAAACGACACGTCACCAACCCAAACATCCGACCAAAACAACGTATTGGCCCCATTCCCAACAACACGGTCTACGTTGTCCGTAAACCAATCCTCCCTACTCAAGACCTCTAAGTCACGCCACCAATTGGATGCTTGGCGGCCCCCACCCCTCAATCTCTCATCTACCAAACCATACCTAGCCGACAACACCTTAAACCACAAACTATTCCCTCCACTAACATCCGTCAACACCACTTCTCAAGTAACGCCACATTGAACTCCCTAATTCTCCTTACCCCCAGACCACCAACCTCCTTACTCCTACAAATAGAGTTCCAGTCAACCCATGATATTTTCATGTGGTAGTCACTCCCCCCCCCCAAAAAAAATTTTTTTAAATAGATTCAATATAGGAGATGATACCTGAAGGAGCTTTGAACTTGAGTTTAGCTTGGTTGATAGAGATAATGCATAATTCTGTAGTTCGAATTTCGGCACCACCAAGAATCTTGGGCACAACCAAAAAAAGAGCATCTTTTTTGTTGAATTACATCAAATGTGTTTATATGAGTTTAGTTCAGTCGGTAGGGATAATGCATAATAGATGTAAGGTATCAAATCCCGGACACCACAAAAAACAATTACATCAAATATCGTTTTAAGATATTTAATTGTATCAATTGGTCTTTTATTATGTCAATATTTTTTGTTAAATTGCATCAAATATCGTTTTCAGATATTTAATTGTAACATTTGGTCTTTTATTATGTCAAAAAAATCAGTTGGTTTTTTATTTTTGGGTTAAATACGTTTTTTCTCCCTATAAATATATCAACTTTTCGTTTTAATCCCTCTAAAAAATTTCTTCAACTTTTAGTCCATATAAAATTTTCAGTCACTACTTTTGATCTCTATTTTTAAGTTAATTTTTGTATTTTTTTTAATGAAATTGTGAAGAAATGTGTTTAATCACTCCTTAAAAAATTAAAATTTTTTACAAAACATAAATTAAATATGAATTTTAACCTCCAAAAATATAAAAATTCATATTTAATTCATGTTATGATAAAAAAAAAAATAGGAGACATTCTTTTAATATTATAATTTTTTTTGCAAAATTTTAATCAAAAATATGAAATCTACATATGAGTTTACTTTAAAGGAGGAGGCAAATGTGAAGCTTAAAAACTTTTGGAGGACTAAAAGTTGAAGAAAATTTTTAGAGGTACTAAAACGAAAAGTTGTCATATTTATAGGGACAAAAAACATGTTTAACCATTTATTTCTTTTCTTATCACTTAGGTATTTTACCCTTTGTTTGCGGGCTTGGAAGAGAAGGGAGGGGAGGAGTTTAAAAAAAGAAGGAAGGAGCTGTTAGAAGAAATATACGACATTGAGAGGGAAAGACTTTAGGGGTTCATTTATTAAGTAAGAAAAACAATCACTGTGAAGATGATCTTACTTACTATTTTATTAATTGTGCGATTTAGTACACTTGCCAAATTTGTCATCAATATGCTAAGGAATTCATTTGTGTTGCGGAACTTCACCTTCAAAGATCACCTAAAAGCACATATATGCTCTATTTACCTTTCTCAATATCGTAGACTACACACTTTCTTAGGTTGTAAGTCCATACTCAATGTGTTGTGTACTCGAACACCCATTTTCCATCATCAACGAAGATGAATGTTGTCGTTTGAACAACGAAGGTATGCAATAGGCTCAATCAACAACTTATTCTGTTTGATTTGTGCTAAATAACAAGAAGACAAAGTTAAATAAGTTTGTATTCAGTTATGGAACCCTAATTTAATATTAAGATCCGAAAAGTCACCAAGGTTGACTATCTTGCCTTCTAATGTCAAGTTATAGGCCTCAGGGCACCGTGGATTCATATATGATGATTCTAGTGACACATACAAGGTGAGTAAAATTTTATTTTTATTTTCTAGTTTGGATTTAGAGTTGGTTGAACTACAATTTCAATATTTAGTTATTCATGATTATCATATCCAATTTGTTTTACACTTTTAATTCATTGCAATATAAATCTAATTTGACATTATTTGGAATTGCTTGTTTGGTTAATTTGAATGGAGATTGATAGAATCTAGAATGCTTATTTATAGGTTTGATTGAATGCGATTGGTGGATGAATTGTAATTTTTCTGAAGCTTTTCCATTCTTATAGCTACTTGATGCGTTACTTAACATTATGTTCAAACAAGATTACAATAAAATAATTATTAGTTTCTTTCTTTAAAAACATTTCACTCAGACTTCTCTATAGAAAACTCTTCATGTCGCCTCCTCCCCACCGTACCAAATCCTCTCCATTCAAGATGTAGATTGCAGGCGTGGTGGTGCGAAGAGGAGTTCCCTCCTCCGCTCCACTGTTTCTTCTCGTCGATGTAGGTGGATCTACTATCGGTGGCCAGCATTCCCCGAGTTGTTTCTCCGTCGTCGTCCTCTTGTGATTAGTTTCAGGCTGACCCGGAAAGATTCCGGAGGTTTGTGAGGAAGAGGCCACTTGTTGGGCTACTTGAGAGATTTGAGTCTCAAGCATTTTGTTGTGAGTAACAATAGAATCCGTCTTTGATGTGAGCTTAATGAGAGAGTCGTTCAAAAATTCAGTTTGGTTTTTAAATTCTTGGTTTTGCTTAGTTTGACTTAATACAAAATTTTCTAGCAAAAATTCCAAGTTGGATTTTTGAGGACCTCTTTGATTGTTTGCAAAATCGGGTCATGTTGTTTGTTGTCCAAAAGGATTTTGAGGGTTTCTATAAAAATTTTGATTGTTCTTAAATCCTTGATTATATTGAGCATAGTTTGCTTGCTCAGGACTTTCAACATCACTACCTAGTTGTCATTCAACGCTGGTATGACCGACTATTCCACAAACTTCACATGGTGGTAAAATAGGAGCAGGTGTGACAACACTTACACTTAATTTATCAAAATTTTGAAAAAGTGTGTCCACCTAAGCATTCAAATGATCAAGGGCAGAAACTTCATACATACCTGTCTCTTTTCTATAGGGTGAAGGAGCAACATCAGTGATGGCTCTTGCACTTGTCCATTGATAGTGGTTTTGAGCCATGTCCTCTGTAACACCCTATTTCCCGACGATTGTTATTAAATAATAGGAATAAATTTAATAATTAGGATGTTACAAAACTTCACATGATATCACACAATGGCATATATTTTCCTTTTAAATAATAATTTCAA
>Ga0228711_1003186_pt1 | contig 25471 bp, 11 predicted proteins | sample MedpolnodulmetaG_2_FD_177996 | JGI IMG/M metagenome (GOLD analysis project Ga0228711, IMG submission 177996) | Root nodule microbial communities from Medicago polymorpha collected in Santa Monica, California, United States - brown nodules | ecosystem: Host-associated > Plants > Roots > Nodule... | reverse complement strand
AAAAAAAAAAAAAAAAAAAAAAAAGAAAGATAAAAAAAAAAAAAAAAAAAAAAAAAAAAAAAAAAAATATTTTTTTTTTTTTTTGTATTTTTCTTATTTTTGACAAATTATCTTAAAAAAAATTGATAAATTATATGGAATATTGTTTTTTTTTTGTTAAGAAGATAAACTAACCCCTCAAATTGGCATCAGAGAGAATCGAATCTGACTCTTTGAGGAGGAGCACACTCCTATACGAAATATTGTTAAGTTGGGCATATTCACCGGGAACTTGGTCATTCATTAAGATCGTACCTGATTTGGTATTAGTTGCGCACGAAGCATGCACGAATGCATCTAAATCTTAAAAATAAAAAAAATATATCTAAATTTCAAACATAAACCAATTTTACTCTGAATTATTTTTACCCAAAAACAATTTTATACAATTAAATTTCATTAAAATCAATTTTCATCACCGCATAATCAAACACACACTTCATTTGACGTTCAAATATAAATAAAAATGACAATATTGATATTGATAAGTTAAAAATCTCTCACAATTATGTATGAATTTTATATGGTGTCATATTGTCAGCAACCCAAAAAAAAAATGCATGTATTCCTTTCATAAAAAGGTTGTAAATTTCCTTGGTGAGGAGAAGCTTAGGAAAAATATCAAGGTACAATGAATGGAATGTGAAAATGACAAAACTGACCCTTTTGGCATATGAGGCATAGTACAAGCGTCACATGCTAGTTTGCGGGGCATGTACCTTTTTGCTCGAAAAGGAAATTTGCGGTGGAGTTCCTTGACTACCCCTATGGTCGGCATTATGTACGGTTAGAATAAAGGGTGGTTTCGTCTTTTTAATGTTTGTCTGTTTTGGGATTTTGTGTTTTGTTTTTTCGTTGGTGGAAGAGAAAGTTGTCGTGGCTCTCTAAGAACAATCACCTGCGGGAAGGGTAGATTCATGGTAATGATTAATCATGACCGTTGAATGTGGCCCAAGTCAACGCTTTGATGAACGAGACGAATCTATGTATATAAAGTTGGTGTATGACGTAAGAAGAGAAAATCTGAGAGCATAATTGTGTTGGGTAGAAGCAGAATAATGACGCAAGAATCAGTTTCCGTTTCGGGTTGGGCATCTTAGGTTTGCTCGTTCACATTGGGTTTCTCGTTTTTGTCCTCCAAACATTTACAAGTGATGAAGAATTTGCATAAGGTTCTTGTTTCAAAAATGTGTTTTTTCAAGGAAAATACCAACAACTTTAGGAGGACACTTGTTAAATAATCAAATACTATATATTTTATAGGTTTTTTTAAGGGATAAATATTCCATAAATTGCATGTTTAATTTTTTAAAAGTTTAAAAAATGTTATTTTTAAACAATTTATTTAGGTTCTTTAACATGTATCTCAATGACACTTGTTAATGTTAAAAAATATATATATATATATTCAAGAGTGTGTTTGATGTTTCATAGATTTGAATAAAAAAAATGATATTCGAACACATTTTTGTGACACGGGATACACTTTCGTTATTTCAATGCAATAACAAGGGCAATTGGATTGTCGTGTTAGTTGTCACCTCGCCCTAAAACACCACCATCACGACGTTGTCCTCACTATGCCACCATGTCGTCCTCACAACCACCATCATATTGTCTTCACCACAATTGAATCATCGTTAGAGAGAGAGATGTAGTGGAGAGAGGGGGAATTTTGGTGAATCATGCAAATAGAGAGCAAATAGAGGGTTTGGGGCATGATTGCCATGTGTATAGAGGAATATCGTGTGTCTCGTGTTCCAATCAAAAGTGTGTAGAGGGATTTTAGGACACATGTTAACATAGAATTATCTATACTATATATAAAGAAAATAGGAGGAATTCTAATATGGTCACAAGACCAAATAAATAGTGTTTGGTCACACACATAAAGAAATTATTTTAATAATAAAGAGAAAATTGATAAAATAATGATTGAATATCTTGAGAATAGTCTTTTTATGTGTGTGTCCAAACACTATTGATTTGGTCTTGTGGTCATAGAAGAATACCTCAGAAAATAGAGGGTTTTGGGAAGATTTTGGACTGACTTTTTTTGTTATTTCAATTATACTCTTTAATAATTTTTTTTAATAATAAAGCTATATTGTTGGTGTTATAAAAAAAATAAGAATTTTTGTTATATTATTGTTGTCATTGAAAAATATAAATATAGTTTGTTAAGTTTGTTACATTTGAAAGTTACAAATATCTATATTTATATTTTTAATCTATATCAAATAATTTATATAAAATATCGTTGATAATCTACATGTGTTAGCGTAATAAAAAAAAGTAGAAAAAGAACACGTAAATGCTCATCTTTTCGCTAATGAAATATAATGATAATTGGCTTTGTTTAGTTGGTGAAAAAAAAAACAGTTGGTGGAAGACCAAAACCAACGGTGGCAACGCAATAAATATGTCAAAAGTTAATGTAATCTAATATGCTTAAAATGTTGGGTTAAATATGTTTTTGGTCTCTATAAATATACTAAATTTTTGTTTTGGTCCTTCTAAAATTTTCCTTCAACTTTTAGTCCCTATAAAAATTTTAATCACTACTTTTGGTCCATATAAAAGTTGAAGAAATTTTTTAGAGGGACTAAAACGAAAAGTTGATATATTTATACGGACGAAAAACATATTTAACCCTAAAATATTAGAACCAAAATGGTCCAAAAAGAATGACCTGAAATGTTTTGACGATAACAAATTATATGAGAACAATTTATCAGTGCCCAAATAGTACCATCCAATCCAAAGAAAACTCAAGGAGAAACCATATCCTATGGTTTTGATCAACGCAATGCTGATCATACATTTGTTCAATCAAATACAAGACAATTAGTCTAGTGCTTACGATTTGTTAACCAATGTAATGTACAAAATGTGTCTGATACTACCAAACTCATATCATTTTAGTGCTCAACGTATACTAACACATATGAAACACATACCATCTGATATGAAGCGTGTGTTGCAGTTAATGAAGAAATCACATGTTTAATACTTCACCTGATCTCATTAATTCATCTCAGACAAAAATGACATCGTTTACAAACATTGTGAAGATAATAGGTTTCATGAAATATTTTTTTGTGGAATAGGATTTTTGAGTATCAAAGTCAATCGTCTAAAATTTAGAGATGAGTGTGTATGAGTATTATGATAGTAATTATTTACTGGGTCATAATATCATGTGTCTTAAGGGTCGTTGAACTATTAAATCATGTTAAAGTTTCCACAAATAATAAATATTTATTGGAAAAAATTAATATTCTCGTTTTTGAGAAATAAATTGGCATAATTTTCAATAAATAGTTTTTACTTTTGGTACCTTAATAAGGAAAATGCTAACATGTGCCCTAAGGCTTTGTTTGTGAGTTTGGAGGGAATGAGAAGAGAAGGCTTTCAGAGGTGGAAAATATGAGGGAAAATGGAAAAATCTTTCAAATTTTTTAATAGAGTAGTTTTTTAGAGAATGATAAATTAATGCATATGATTATTACATTTTTTATTTTAAAAAATAATACTTCCTCCGGTCCTATTTATAAGAGAAATTTTAGTCAACAAAAATTGATGTATCTGGTTAACAATTCAGTCCAGATTCATCAACTTTTGCTGACTCAATTTTCTCTTATAAATAGGACCGAAGGGAGTATAACAACATAGATTAAATTTGAAGAATTCATATAAACCCTCCAAAATCCCCCAAAACCTTCCTCCAATACAATTTTTTAGTTCCCCAAATTAGGAGAGTTCAGTATTATGAAGAAAAGTTAATCCTCCAAAAGCTCTCCCCACCCATTTTTCTCTATATCTTCCACTCACTTATTCATTTTTTTCCCAAACCTTCCCCCTCCCTTTTCCCCAAACTCGTAAACAAAGTCTTAGGGTATGCCCTAATAAAGGAAATGATAACATCTTGCCTAATGACACATGTTAGCATTTCCCTTATTTATTTCAAATGTATTTTTTCTTTAAAAAAAGTAATTTCAAATGTATGAACCTTGGCATGTTTTGGCTACATTACTAGATTTCTTCCATTATTATTACATTCATATATGTTTTGATTTCTTCAAAATATTTCAGCATATATTAAATATCACTCCTTTTTTAGGTAGTTAAATATCACTTATAAATATGTATTTTGTCAAGTGTCGAAATTTAAAGCCAATTTTATTATTTGGTCTCTATTTTTTTTTCTTCTGTAATTCATTTTTAATGTTAGTATATTTTTAGCTAAAAAAATAATATAGTATTTAAGTACTTTTTTTTTACTAAAAGTATTTAAGTACTTTTAGTCATCACAAAATACATCCATCTCATTTTAATTTATTATTTAATATAACAGGCCTATTTTTTGGTCTGTAGCATAGCTAACTATGATGGTCTAACTATTTTTTTTGTCTTAATATTTCAATTTTCGAAACAAATGAACTCTAGTAATTTGAAGTATCACTCAAAAGTAAGTAATTGATCCAAAATTGTTTCAACGAATTTAAACTCGAATTATCTCAATCTATTAAAAATAATATAATACATTCATCTCGAATTATATTATATTAAGAATACTATAATATTTAAGTACTTTTGGTCATCACAAAATACATCCATCTCATTTTGATTTATTCTTTAATATAACGGGTCTATTTTTTGGTCCGTAGCATAGCTAACTACGATGGTCTAACTGTCTTTTTTTTGTCTTGATATTTCAATTTTCGAAGCAATTGAACTCTAGTAATTTGAAGTTTCACTCAAAAGTAAGTAATTGATCCAAAATTGTTTCAACAAATTTAAACTCGAATTATGTCGATCAAATTATTTTTAATTGAAATTCATTAGTTATTTAAATACAACTAGTGATTTGGTTGTCCTAATTCTTTTTTGTTTTTGAAAAGGAAAGAGAAAAACAAATATATAATGAATTCAATTAATAAGTATAGATAGTCATGTTACTGAAAGTAATCAGTCATGATGACTAAGAAATTATATTAGGTTAAACACTTAAATTGTCAATTTGGTGGCTTGCCCCTTGGTGTTACTCAAAAGCAAGCCTATATAAGACTACATACTAAACATGACAACTGAACCATTTTGGATTTTATTTACAAACAAATAGTACATTGTGACAAAACAAGACTAAAATTGACCTTTGGCATTCATATAAGTCATTTTAGATGACAATACTCTTTCTTTTCTTTTTTTAACCCTCGTGTGTTTTTAGGGGATGAGTTTTAGTAAACTGAAGTTTAAAGACGGATAAAACATATTCAATAATTGTTTTCATAAATAATCGAACTCAAACGATTCATTCTAATAAGAATTTAACAATCACATACATCAAAATACTTTGTTTAGCTAACATACTCTAATCTACCGACATTTCCATCAATGGAAATTTATCATTTTTTTATGAGAAATACTTATCATTTAGACAACCAAATTTCATGAGAATAAACTTCTTTTTAGAATTTTCAATTAAACGTATTATCACTTTTGTGTTAAAATTGAATCGTAAAACGCCATTAAGTAAAATGTTGGTCATGTTTTTTTTACAAAATGTGTTTTAAACAATTTGTTGCTTCAACTTATCTAATCTTTTATGAAAGTAAAAATTGAATTGTAAAATGTTGGTAATAATTTTTTTACAAAAATGTTTTTTTTAACGATTTTTTGCTTCAACTTATCTAATCTTTTATGAAAGTAAGAGAATGCTATCAATTAGTATCTATCACCTATCTCCCATTACAACTAGACTAGAATATTAGCAGGGCTTAAACGTAGGACCTATAGGTCCAATAATGTCTGTGTTTTTTTTTTGAGGGAATGTCTGTGTTTCTTTATCACTAGATCAAATATTTTGAGTTAATATTAATCAAATGTTCAAAACAAGGATTGCTTATAAAAAAAGTTGATTTGAAGAGAATGGAAGAATTTATTTATTTTTTATTTAAGAAAGGGGGAAATGAATTAATTATATACATTTGATCTCCGTTCATTGAAGTAATTATAAGATAAAAACTCACAAACTGAATTATCATACTTCGTTAAACAATAATGAATATTTCATAACTATTGTGTTTACCCAAAAAAAAAGGCACGATTGGTTTTGAAGAATTTACTCATATTTACTCAAGACTTAAACATAAGCAAAACAAAGAAGACTATGGCATGTTTATGATTTTGTTGAAGGGACTAAGAAGTTTGTGTTTTTATAAATAAATAAAAATAAACAACTGATCAAGTAAATGGATGATATAAGAGAAGCCTTTGTAGACATATAAAAATAAACAAAAGGAAACAATTGTTTGCTCGACATTACAACGACGAGATCCATGTCGAGACACAACATGCACAATATAGAAAGCATGTGTTGAAGACCAAATTTAGGTTTAGAGTACATGGCAAACATGCATGTCATTAGTTGTTAGGATACTTCTTTATAAAGGGTTGAAGACTTTGTAGCAAAGGTTGTTTAATGCATTACAAAAATCACATACAACTTTAAATAACCGTCTATTATTCGCATTTGATTAAGTATGTCATTTACTATATTATCAAATTTAATTTAATGCAGTTTACTGTTAGTTTGATTTATAAGATTTTCATTTATATTTATGTACTTTTAAGTTTCTGCAATTAATTTTCAAAGTCTTTTACATTTGTGCACTTTTAACAACATATCAATTTTCTTTTTAAACTCATTTACATTTCTTGCACTTTAAGTTTCTGCCGGTTGACCTTCATTTATTTTACTTTATGCAAGGTACATTTTCAATATATTTTTACATTCTTTACACTTTAAATTTCAAGATAGTTCCTTGTCAAAAAGAAAAAAATCAAGAGGCACGTTTTGTACTCAAATCATTCATTTTTCTGCATCAAAATTGTTCATATATTGTTTGTATTCTCAATATTAAACATCCTAATCATTTATAGTTGGTAATAGATTCCTATTCCAATAATAAAAAATCAACAACAAATTGTTAACCAAAACGAAAATCAATTTTTCTTAAAAGAAACCACTCAAAATATTTTTTGAACAGTTTTTAGATTATGGGGAGTATTTAAGGGATGATGGGGTGCTTTAGTTTAAGGGTCATGCTAACCGGTGCCTCTATTAGGTATCAAGAAGATAAAAACTGTGATTATTATTATTGAATTCACTTCTGTGTTCTGTTACAAGCAATTGCCTATATACAAGGACTAAAAGCAACTCCCAACAAGTGGGCCAGCAACAAAACAAGCCCAATACAACACTAAGCCCAAAAGCATGGTTAAGCACACCAAAAAAGAAAATTATTATCATAAAAAGAAATTGCTTTTGACATTTTATAAATTAATTACACAATTTCACTGCATTAACTATTCTATAATTTCCTTTTTGGTATGCTTAACCAATGCCCCGAGGGCACTGGTTAGCATTTCCCTTAATTTAATCATGCCATTTTAATATTATGGGAATTTGGGAAACTTCACCTTGTCGAGGTTTGTGGCTTTGTGCATGCTAATATGTTTTTTCCAACTAACACCTTTGAATTCGATTGATCATAAACGGGAATTCATTCATTAATCAGCTGTTTAATTGCATTTTCTCCATAACTACGCGTAATTGTCACTATCTTTGAATAAATAAAGTCTTATTAGTTGGGTTTAACGCCCTGTTGGTAGTAGCTGTTTTGCTTCATGACAAAACAAAACATTGAAGTAGGCAGTGCTATTTTTAAAGCAAGTTAAAGAGATCTCAGCGATGTCATCAAAGTTTTGTCCAATGTGAAATTATATTCATCAACTAGACAATAGATTAGCCAAGCTTTTGTGAGTCAATCCTTAAACACATAACCTATTTGGATCTTAAAAAATAAATCAATTGGATCATAATTTTTTTAAGAAAGATCAGTCAAAATAGTTTCTTATGAAATCTACACTATTCCTACAAACTATATTAGAAGAACAAATGTGACTAACATTTAAATTTTTAAGGATTCAATTAATATGTTCAAGGTTCGGGTTGATGTCACGTTGTTTGGCTAGAAGGATCAGTTGGACCAAATCAATCATCGACTCAACCACAAAGACACAAAAACGGTGGAAAATGTTGATTATTGTCTGCTCATCAATTGATTTAGAGGGAAGCGTGTAATTCACCGAGATGAAACTTAGGAACATCGACAACATGAGAACCTTATTCTCAGTATTTGATCAGTGCAATATTAAAAAACTGATTGAGTTTGACGCTTCTTGGTCAGATCGTTTGAAGATATTCGAAAATTTTTGATTTGGTTTATGTGTTTTATTATGTTGTTTTGCATTGATGAAATATGTTGTTAAATTATGTTTATGGTATGTTCTTGGTGTTGTCTTGCATGAATATTGATTAGTCTTGTCCAATTATGATTAGAAGCAATGTTTCATCTTTTTTTTTTGTTACAAAGCTAAACAAAGGAAAAGAAAGAGCTAGCTCCTAATAAAAAGAGCTCCTAATTCATCCCTCCTTAGCAGGGGAAGCAGATCCTTTGGAGGGGAAGAATGAATTGTCAATTCAACATCACTCGAAGCTCCTAGCTTAGCCATTAAATCCGCACACTGATTACCTTCTCTAAGCGAGTGATGAAGAGAGAATATTCTTGATCCCAATATTTTTTTTTGGGTTTCATCTTTGAATACTCATTTGTCTGGGTAATTTACAAATACACTTATGGTCTTTGAATACTCATTTGGTTGTGTTCTTGCTGGAAAATGCGTTTTCTTTTTGGAATTGATAGTTAACTATCATAAGTGACTATGATAGTTAAGTGACGTTGGTGGTATTTTCACCGGTTTATGGTGCTTGAGAGCAAATAAGGAAGCTCGAAGACCAATTTTCTAGTTTTTTGGTATTAAAAACCCAATTTATGAATTTTCAATTTTAACAAAGGGATTTACTTTTTCCACCCTATCTACTTCTCATGTGCCCTATAAACTTACAAAAATGTCCATGGGATTTCAGATTATAAAATCCGAACATAGTTTAGATATTTTCAGATTATATAATTTGAAATATGCTTAAACATAATCAACAATTAGAATTTCTCCCATTTCAGTAATTTTGAATTTTGCTTTTAAAAACAAAGTAAAAAAAAATGATAAAACCTCTCAAATAAAATCATTAAAATATAAAAACACCACAAAAAAATTTTAAAAATCAAATAAAACTAATGCAAATGTTTCCAGATTTTTTCTTTAGAACATGAAAAATTAAAAATGGGTCTAAACGATGGAATTTTGGATTTTGAGGGGCGTAGTGCCGTAAGAAGTTTCTTCTTCAGGAGTCTCAATCCTTGATTTTTTTTTCCTGATTTTCTAAGGAAGTTTCAGAGCAATATGATCAAGTAGCCCAAAAACCGGATTTTTGACTGAGAACAACTAACAACGACCTAAAACAAAAAGATGAAAGTTTGGAAGATTAATATGGTCCTTCAACTGCTTATCCATGTTACAAACAAGGAACGCGTCCTATATTAAGGGTGTTTAGCGGATGTTCGAATTCTATAATAAAAAAAAACAAGAAACGTGTCCTATGTTTTTGAGGTTTTCGGATTATAGAATCCGAATTGGTGAAAAAATCATTTTTCCACCCCATAACAAAGGAAAAACTCAATTTGGATTCTAAAATCTGAAAATCATATGAGCATTTTCGTAAACAAAGAGGGCGCGCGAGAAATGGGTAGGGTGGAAAAAGTAATAACCGATGTTTTAAAAAGCCCAGTTTCATTAATCATAGAATCGAACAAGCCAATTGGTGAAAACTTCTATACCCCCACACTTACTCGCCCTATCCTCGCATGTTTCAAAATATTTTAATTTACCTTTTTATTTCAGAAAAATTAAATAATATCATATAATTAATTTTAAATTTGAGAATTTAATCTTGATTTGATTGCGACATTTAAAAAAAAATTTGAAAAATTGAAATTACAGTTTTATGATTTTTTTTTTTTTTCCTTTTGCCTTTGATGTTACTCTTATGTTACCCTCTTCTTTATTATGTGTGCATGTATGGGACGATAACTTAAAAACCTACCAACCAGGAAGTGATGGTTTGATTGGTTGAACATCTACCTATTGGTTTGTCTCAATTTGCAACTCTGAATTATCTTCCTCCATGACGACTCTAATGTTCTCTATAGCATATAGAGAAACAACACTATATTTCAAAAGAGTTGTGTTATTTGAACATCCATTTAAATGATAACTTTTGAGACAACCAAAGTTTTACAAAGAAAATGAGGTATTGGCACAAATATCAAAGCAATAGAGAGAGAGAAAGTAAAAAGATAATGTGAGTCAATGAGTATGAGAGATAAAGTTGTCATAAAAGTTGTCAAAAAATAGTTGTTCAAATATCATTTCTCATTTTAAAATGATGTAAACCCTAACCGCATATGTCTTTTCTCATAGAAAAAAAAAATCATTCAATTTCCTAAAAATATATGTTTAATTTTTTTTTTATTTACATGACATTCACTGTAACCCTACCTATTAAATTTTTTAAAGTTTCAAATATAAATAATATTCACTATTTTTTTCCCAGATACATAATATTCACTACAACCATTTGAATTATGTCAAAAGATGTGAAAAAATTTTAAGTTTACAAATTTACACGACATCTATATTTATTAATCATGATGTGTTTATATACATGTGAAAATTGTGGTTAATAATATTCATAAATTGTGGCTAATAATATTCTTAAATTTTTTTATAATATGTCCATGTGAATTTAACTCAGTTTGTAGGAATATTGCATAATATATATAGGGGTTGAAGTTTAAATCTCGAATACTCCAATTATTTGCCCATTATTTGCTTTAAGAGATAAATTTATTGTCAATAAGATACTTGAAGAAAAAAACATTCATAATATGGTTCCTTAAAAAAATATAATTATTATTAATTATATCCTTAAACGTTTGAGAATGTTTCACCATCCTCTCTTATATTTTGTCGGGCATTTGATTTGATGCATGTTTAATTTTTAGAGGCTGTACTTTGCATTTAGTTTAAGTATGTGTCTGTTTTGGCGCTTCACCACTGCCACCGTGCGTTTGAGAGCCTTGGGAATTCATAATAGAGAAGTTACAAATTGTAGGATCGCCCCAAACGTACGTTCACGACAAATCCACCGCCAACACAAACATAGGCTAAGTTTATAGCTAATGATTAGAATTTCATCGTTAAATAAGTGGGTAGTTCAGCGTTGAATACGATCGCCTTTATATTTCAACACATTGTCTCTATCAAATCGAGTGAAACTTTTATATTTTAAAAAATTAATAACAAATTCTTTCAAAACAAAATTTAATAACAAATTTATACAAAAGAAAATTACACCTTTTAGTCCTTGAGCGTCTTCTGTTTCGAGCAGGGTTACTTCCTCCACCGCCGACGCTAGCTATGGGGCGTAAAGGTGGACTCCGCGATACTCGATACTCGTCCTGCTGATGTTTTACGGGACGTGTCATCAACAATGACGCTGCTGTAGTAACTCAAAATACTTGAAAGTGTATGTTGTTTTTATATATTGCTGTTGTCTGTTGAATTATATTTTGTTGCAGATGCAGCATTTTGAAATATTATCCATTTATCCTATTTCTTCTGTGAATGCATGGAATGGAACTGTGTTGTTTAATTTAACTGATGTGTTTTTTTTGGGCTGTCAATTGTTTTGGTTACGTAAGTGAGAATTAATCTATGAAGCAATTAAAATCCAAATAATAGTGCATGTTCCTTGTATTTTATTTTAGTCAATGTTTTTATGCTGTTGTAAATTGCTCAAAAGCAACTTAAGAATCAACATATTTTAAGTTTCATGTGGATTTTCTGTTAATGCTTATAGGTTTTGTTTGTTTAAATAATTTGTGTGCAGAGCTTTTTATTGGGAATTCTCATCTAAATTTAGTGACTAGTATGAACTGATTATTATTAGTAGTAGTACATGTTCTTGTTGATGCAATCTTGGTTAGAATTAGTTTAATCTAGTTGTTTAGGTCCATAGGAAGAAATTAGTTTAATCTTGATTATTATTATGAACTGTTTAGAATTAGGAAGAAATTACAATCAAGCATGTTTATGCTAGAAAACTGACAAGGTACGAGGAGAAATTATTTTGATTTTTGAACTTGATGAAGTGTACCAGAGTGAACACTTAGGTTGTGAAAGGTCGAGGTATAAATCATGAGTGATGAGTACAAAACTGGTGTCAATATTGATTTTTTTATTAGAATAAGAATAGAAGCATAGCAATTTGTTACAGTTACATAATCACCTCTAAAACTTATTTCTGGTCTCAATTTTTTAATGCAAGTTATGGTTCCCTTAAATTTTTTAAGGAAACCAATAAGGTTAAAAAAAAGACTCAGTGGAGATGATTGCTTTAAATTATCACGCTCAGAGGATGCTTCAAGTCTCCTACATGAAGCATATGTTTTCCTAGGGCAACTTTTCTGTTGCCAAGTTCATCAACCACACTCAAATCATTACAAACATCTACTTTGAAACTGACCAGTGCTTCTGATTTTCCTGTCAAGTGTACTTTCTCGAAAGCCAACAAGTGTTTCTGAGGTGCATTGTGCACTGCAGGAGGAGTAGAGAACAAAAACACTGTTTGACTACTGCTCATTTTCCCTTTGTTCTTGATCCTGAGGTGAATATCAAAGGCTAAGTTTTGACAATGTTCGCCAACAACATCAAGCGACTTACATTTTGAGGAACGACAAACGTGATCCTCAGCTAAAGGAACAGACACCAGTTGTGGTGCTTTAATCAATTTATGCTCGAAAGTTGAGTAGCTTATTCCATCTCCAAATGAGAAGACAGTTTCCCCTTTATAAAATCTGTATGTTCTACCAGGGTAGCCTGTAGCAGGATCAGGCCTCATGTTCATATTGGTCATTGGTACTTTGTCTGCATATGATTGTGGATACCATGTCATGGGTAGCCTTCCACCTGAATAAAAAAAATTAAGTTGTGCAGACCATACCCATATAATTAGATCCTAGAGAGGTCACCAAGTATATAATATATAAAAGCGTATATGCTAATTGCCGCTAATATATAAACATATATTAGGTTGTAAGCTGTCACAATTTCCACGCATTCATGCATTTAGCAACTTGGAGCCATTAGATCAAGAAATTTCAAGTTTTTAGCAACTTGGAGCCATTAGATCAAGATTGAACGACTACAATTTCAAGTTTGTTTTTGAAGCTGATATACCGAGTTTAAAATCATAGTCATTTGATCCAACAACTTCGTCTTACTGCATGCGTGAGTGCTTGAAAATTGTGACAAAAGGAAATCCAAATTATGAGGAAAGCATGTCAGTGAGATTGACTTACTTGGATTATGATACCCAAAGATGACATCAGCTATGGCAGCTCCACCAGCTTCACCAGGATAGCCAACCCACAGAATGCTTGTGATTTTTTTATTAGTTTTAGCAAAGGAAACATCCATGCCTCCTCCAGACATTATGGCAAGAATCACAGGTCCCTTAGCTACATTTGCGACTTCAGTAACTAACTGTTGCTGCTGTCCCGGAAGAAGTATGTTAACCCTGTCATGACTCTCTGCCTCTATTGCAAGATTTGCACCGACTACAATCACGGTTGCATCTGCTGAGGCTGCAATCTTTTTGGCATCATCTAGCGCAGCATTGGTGCATTGAACATCAGGACAGCCAGCAGCAAAGCTTGTGGGAACTAAGGCTGTTAGGCCTTGCAAAGGTGATGTATATTTGCATGGAATGCCTGCAAAGTTTTAGAACTTGTTAGTATTTCTTAAATATTATGTCAATGTAACTTTAAAAACAAATTATATCATACATTTTGCCTGTAAAATTTATAGGAGTGGGAAAATTTGATACCTTCGTAGTTTCCAATCATGGCCCTAGTAGCATTGGCATTGGGACCAATAACTGCCAATGATTTAATAGCTTTGGCATTAAGAGGCAATGATCCTGCACAGTTTTTAAGCAACACAATCCCTTGCCTTGCAGCTTCACGAGCTAGCTCCTGGTTTGCTGAAGTGCAGACATCTTTTGGACCAAGGTTTCCATAAGGCTGCTTGCTAGGATCGCCATCAAAGAAACCTAGACGCATTAATGTCGCGAAATTATTGTAGACAGCATTATTAATGGATGCTTCACCTATAAGCCCTTGCTTGACAGCACCTTCTGTATATCGGCCAAGAAAACTTCCACAGTTCAAATCCAATCCTGCAAAATCAAAATTTGTACACAACAATGATAAATAAATAATTGCCTTGTATAATTTTAAAGAAGCTACACTAATTAAATTTCAAATGTATCATCTAAATAAAATGACAATTCAACTGTTGTTGCCTATGAGTATGTGATTATGTAATCTTTTCCAATGTAGTTTACCTGCTAGAATGGATTTGGCTGCAGCTTCTTCAGGGGTCTTGGTGTAGTGTTGATTTTTGAAAAGCACATCTACTGAGTCACAATCAGAAACTATATATCTGCATAGCACATACATGATACATATACAACATATTCATATCTACTGTAAAGAAAAACATCAAAAAACAGAAAAGAATGATAAACATCATTATTTTTCTCAAATCTTCAATATAAGCAAAAAAAAAACTCATGTTTGCTGGTCTAAAATATAAATAAATCTTATCTGATTTCACTCTATCTAATAATATTATTTCTAAATGTCATTTAATTAATATGTATTTATTTTCTAACAATCTTTTTATTGTCATATGAAAGACAAATTTTTGGGTGTAAATTGAGTATTCTTTGCTCGCAATTGTAAAATCTAATTTCTTGAGCCGGATATAATTATAGTGAACAACAAAGTTCTCACTCAAGAGTTTTAAAGTTGCAGCATTCTATAGCTTGTTTTCAAAAAAGTATGAGGTATATATATTTTGTTTATATTTGAATGGAGTATGAGATAGAAGATTTAAGAGGTTTGAAAAAAGAAAAGATACCCATTTAGTTTCCATTTGCCACGGATAACACCTTTAAGAAGATCAGGGTCAGCACAAGTCGGTTTTCCATTTACTTGATTGTAGGAACACATAACACTAGCAACATTTCCATCAATCACACAGCTTTTAAAAGGTGGTTGATATGTGTCATCCAAATCTTGTTGTGTCACCTAACAAAAGTGCAAAACAACAACAATTAAAATAATGCTCAAAAACACATTAACTAGTTTTCATTTCATTTCAAACAATGATATTGATAGCTTACCACAGCATTGAAGGTGTAACGCTGAACACCTTTCCAGTCATCAACATCATAGGCTGTGTAGTGTTTGCAACAAGCAGCAACCTTAAGCTTGTTGGAGTCTCCATCATCAGTTTGTTGTAGACCTTTCACATACCCTGCTGCATATTTGCTAGCAAGTAAAGGGTCTTCTCCTGGTGTTTCTTGACCTCTTCCCCATCTTGGATCCCTAAATATGTTTATGTTTGGTGACCAATATGTTAAGCCAGCCAACCCGACGTTGTGCATTGCTCTTGCTTCCGTCGAAACCACCTACACAAAATAGCCATATTATTTACACCGTTAATGATAATAAAACTATGTTTCTAAATTGCAAAGAGAAACCTTACCTTTCCTATGGTTTGAAACAAGGAAGCATTGAAAGAAGCTGCAATGAGAATAGGCATAGGAAAACTGGTTGCTCCAGGTATAACATTGGAAAAACGAGTCCCTGGACCAATGTAAGAGACTCCATGAAGTGCTTCAGACCACCATTCATATTTTGGAATCCCAAGTCTGCTTACATCAACAGCAGAATTCACAAGGTTACCAATCTTCTCTTGCAATGTCAACCTACTCACAAGGTCTTTCACTCTTGCATCCACGCTCAATTTCTTGTTGCAGAACCCGTAATTCGCCAATGCTGGATTCTTGGCAACATCGCAGGCGAAAACTGCAGATGTTTGGCTCGAAACTCGACCACAACTCAACAAAATTGTGGCAAACAGAAGAAAGAAACAGAGGAAAACAGAGACATTAGGTGTTCTGTTTTCAAAAGAGGCCATTGTGAAAACAGAAGAGTATGCTTGTATTGAGTCTACTACTGAATTATATGTAACATATTAGAGGGTGTAGAAAAAATGTTAATAACGCGTTTTTTAGTAGCCCGTGATGGGTGTTAGGAGTGGAGTGAAAGAAGAAGGACTCTATTATATGCAGTTAGTTGCTTTTGGAAGAGAGTGAACAACATGGGAAGGAATCTCTGTGGTTGTGTAGCTTAAACTAGTCCGTGAAAAGCTGAAATAAAAAGAGAGAAAATTCTATGTACCATGGAGAGTGTTTTTGTTTGGAAGCTCGCTCAACTTGCAGCGTATTAATAGTATACGTTAAGATAACATTATTACATTGTTGTCTAATATTTATAACAACAATAATAAGATATGGGTTTGTTTTCTCACTTTCTTTATTTAGCATTATTTTTAGGAAAATAATTGGTGACATCTTGAAAATAATGAATATATCTTGAAGGAGAAAGAGTTGAAATGAGTTATTTTGATATCTTGCTGATGTGATAGAAAGAAAAATATAGAGATACGATTTTCAACTAGTATTGGAAAATATTGGTTGTACTACTATCATTTTGTTATTTTCATACCCTTTATCTCTTTTTGTATCAAATTATTTAGTTGTTATTTTCATACCCTTTATCTCTTTGTGTATCAAATTATTTATAATATTTTTCTTCATATTTCTACATTATTTACATTGCTTTCACTTTTCTATGTAGGTTGGGTGAGAGTAGGTCAGATCGACCAACGAATGCCAATGACGCAACCTATGTAGACCTAGACCAACCAAAGTTTTTTAAAAAAAATAAAAAAATAGGTAAGGCCAAACTATTTTAAAAGCATGTTTATATACCTCAAAACTAAGGTAGGTTAAATAATATTTATTACTTTTTTTAAATAAAAAAAATTACATTAATTATCATAGGTTTTGTACTTTGTATTAAGTCATAGTTTTACTATCATTTTCTCTAATTTAACCATATTGGTCAACATCAAATTTTGACATATTAATTTAAAGATATAATTATAAATTATCATTTAAATAGAATATTGTATGTAGTTAAATTCTCCAAAGATCGTGTTAAATATTAAAATATAACTTAATCTCATTCATTATTAGTTTGTTAGTTTATTTATAAAAAAATATTGAAATAGACTTTTAAACAAATTTTCACACCTTTGTCACACATTCAAAAAAGATCTACCAAATCTATAACAAATAATAGATCAAACTTAACATTTTTAAAGTAGGTCACTAAGTATAGCCTAACCTAGTCATGTGGAGTAATGGTATATAATTTTTTTTGAAAATGTTAACAAGTGTCTTTAGGGTATTGTTTAAGCATCCAAAATTAGTAGGTTTTAACTTAGAAATTGAGTAATTATGACTTTTATACATGTTTGACTTGTATTTTCAAGACAAACTTTCTTTTTATGGATTCCTTAAACAATACCCTTAGGGCACTTGTTAAGAAGACATTTTTTTTCTAGTAAATTGGAATACAGATCATCAATTGCCCGAGATGGTAAATCACGTAAGGAAAATATGGTGGCTAGTTTTAGTTTTGTATAGACTGTAGAGTGATAACAGAGAAAAGGCCTATAAGCAAAGAAGGAAAAAAATAGGACAAGTTACAGAAAAGAGTAATGTTGAAGAAATTGCTAACAAATATTGCACGGGAAAGGGTTATCTATAGACTATATGTGACATAATTGTGTAGGGGTAAACAGCATCTTGTGATCTTCTGAGGTTTTGCTGAGGAATTCCAAATCCCAACTTGAACACGTGAGTTTTTTAGACTGTTACAAAACAAATGTTTTAACGTTGTTGGGTTGTGTCAACTTGTCATTGTTTGGACAAAGACATAGCCACTTGCACACCAAAGGAAAGCAAAACGTTAAATATATTATGATTGTATATAATTTAGAATGATTTTGTATTTTTGAGAAATGTGGACAGTTAAAAGAGTAAACATCAAAGATGTAATGTTCTATTCATGAATCATAAGGTGCTCAAAGTATCAATGGATTTTAGGAGCAATTTCCTTTTCTAAACTTTATTTCGTTGTAGTTTCAAATCTTCTAATGAGAGGATAAAAGGACGGGAGAGAAGAGAGGTGGATTGGATCTTTTTCCATTTGTTTTGTAGAATGCGTTAAAGGTTTAAAAGAATTGCTCACAAAATTTTGTTTACAAATAATTTGATAATTGATATCCATTAACATTTGATAGTATATGATTACACCTAAAAAGAATTTAAGTTGCTAGCAAAAAATTTGATAACACTCGACATCTACTTTTTCATCTAATTTGAGGCTTTTACTCACATTTGAAACAAACAAAAATGACCTACAACTGAATTAAAGGTGACTCGAAACTTGAATAGCCGAATGAATAATTAATCGAACCAATGATAGCTAGGGATGAAATAGTCTAATCTTTGTCACTTTCAAAGAGTTTTACATGGGCCATGGAAATGCCAGAATTGGTCAAAGTCATGTGGAATGCATAATACGATCTCAAAAACTTGTTATCTATTTTATAGCTCAAGATAAGCAACACAACTGGAATCTACTAGGCATGATCAAAAGAGAGATGTGTGGATAGAATACCAGAACTAATTTTTTTAAGGAAAAAACTTAGGTAAAATTACTTAGGTGCTTTTTATATGGTTCTTAACTAAATTTACCATGATTTTCTTAAATCCATAATTCTCTCAAAGTTTGTTATCTCCAAAAAAGTTGTTTTTTTTAGTTAAGAACCATACGAAAAGCACCTAAGGAATTGTACATAAGTTTTATGCTTTTTTTAATTTTTGTAACTTACTTAAATTGATCATATATTTAGGGATGAATGTAGTATTTGTTGCAATTAATTTATTAATGCATCAATATAAGACATACTCTATAAAGATTAAAACAATAATTATCATTATACTTTAGTACATAATAAATATATGAGCATGTGTATAAACTAGGATCTACAACATGTTGATATGTCAAAGGATATTAGGAATACCTAGAATCCTTGCTAATAGTCTCTCATGATAATGATCAGAAGCGTAAAAAAGAGATGAGAATGACAAGCACCCGTTGCCTTGTGGTTCTTCTTTAACCTAAACTTTTTATACCTTAGATACTCTTCAGATGGGGAGAAGAGACAATATGCAATATGTTTGATATATTTGGACCTTATCTTATATATAGTGTGGTGACCAATTATGATTCCCATTATTTCAAAAGGGGTCACCCTGATATCCTGTTATGTTGTTAACAAGTGCTCTAAGGGTATTGTTTAAGCATATAAAAGTAGCAACTTTTGTATCGGAAATTGTACGAGTATGACTTTAACAAGTGTTTGACTTATATTTTCAAGACATATTTTCCTTTTGTGGGTTCCTTAAACAATGCCCTTAGGGCACTTATTAACAAGACCCTAAATTAATTATCCAATTAAAAATTTAAATAGTTATATACTTAATTTGATCACTAACCAATCAAGACTCATAATTGAGAATAGCTAACATAATTACTATAAAGATATGAGAGAGCATGCTATGCAATTTTGTGGTGCCTTTCTCTTTAAAAGGGAATGTGTTCTTGTTTACATGTGGATGTCTTAGGTTTGGATGATTTAGAAAGAATAGAACTCTAGAGTTTTTTTGCAATAAAGAATTTTTATTGGAGGGACTTTTTTACTGTATCAAATTTCACTCTTAATGGTGGATGAAGAAACATAATCTTATTATGTTATGAATTTTTCTTCGTGGTGTTCCATTCTGCTTCTTTGTTTAAAAAATACTTAATATCATAACAATATTAAGTATTTTTAATATGTTTTTAAGAACTTAAAGTGATTTTATTAACTGTCTTATCCTTAAGTCAGCCCTATAAGTAAGGGGATAAAGTTAAATTTCTTTTATTAAAGGACAAAGCTGCATTTGAATATTTACTGTTTGATCATGTGGGATGATTGGTCGTTACAATATTCGTAGAAGCATTCATCTATTCCAATTTTCATTGAGCCAAAGCTATGATATAATACTAGATTCATTTGAAACCCACTTGGGTTGATCTAGAGGTATTGACTTGGAACCTACGAGTGTGCTCCTCCTCAAGGTCTCAGGTTCGATTCTCTTTAGTGTTAATTTGAGGGGGTTAGTTTAACTTCTTAAGAAAAAAATATTAGATTCATTTGGCAAACCTAAACTTGATCTACACGCCAGTAGGTGATGTTCACCTTTCAAGTTTCAACCCACCCATAGAAAATAAAAAGTTCAACCAGCTAAAGCATCGATATATTTTGAATAGCGCACTGTCTCTTAAGTCTCATCCTTACTGTAAGAGGAAAAAAAAATTGCAACTATCAATTATTGTAAATTTATTCCGTGTGATTCAGTTTTTTCAAAATTTAAATCATTATTTATAATTATAATCTTACAAATTCTCCAAATAAGTTTTTCCCTCCAAAACTCTACTTATTTTAATTAAATAAAATAAAAATCAGAATTAAATTGAATTGTGGATGAAAAAAGCTTCCCGCATTTTGTTTTTTTTAATAATTTTCTAAAAAATAACTATCTAATAATAATAATAATAACAACAACAATAATAACTATCTCATTCCACTTTCCATTTTCTTTCTCCTAACACACCGTCACATATTTCTTCACTTCCATCTACTCTAAAAAATATACTAATAATAACTATTTTTCTCTCATGACACACACCTTCACATATTTGTTCTCTTCCATCTCCTGTCACTCTTTCTTCAATTTTGACATTATGATATGCACTTCCTTTTTTCTTTTTAAATTTTTACTACTATTTAATAGAATATCTAATTATTGATGATTATGTTTTTTTTATATAGAAAAAAGAAGCAGAAAAGGGGAGGAGGCATGGAAAAAGAAAGGATAGCATGGAGAGGTAAGCAAATATTGCACCTTTGCTTTGAGCATATTGGATAAGCACTTACAATGCTTTAAACTTTAATCTAAATCAGATATATTATCATTCTTGCATGTAGCTTGAGTTATAGCATCACCTTCAATTGTAAAGTAGAGTTTCCCTCACAACTTTTCAGCTTTAGGTGATGATCGATGCAACATACTCATTGATTAGTTAGTATAGCTTTTTTATTGAATTATTGTACATAGATGTTCTATTTTTTCTCTTAAGAACCGTACGCAACTCAAAAACATAGATGTACCACTAAAATCAATCAAACTAATCACTTCTTTAAGAACCGTGCACCACTCAAAAACAACAATTAAAATGAGGCATATTAAGAACCATGCACAACTAAAAAACTGTAAGAACTAAAAGTAATTTAAGAAACTTGAAGATAATTTCATTCTACATCAAAATAAAGTTTTTGATACAATATATAAAAAAAACAGAAAAAGTTGAACAGCAGGACAGCATAGTAGTCTGTCACCTAACCAAGATTACAAAGTCTTAAACACTCTAACAAGTATGGGTCACCATACTTCTGCAGAGGTAACTTCAACTACTACATTAAAACAAAAGATAACATAAAATATCACAAAATACTATTGTGTACATCTGAAATCTCAATGTCTCAACACTCCTCCTTCAGATTTTTGATGGACACTCCAAGCAATTCTCGAAACTTTTCAAACTTAGCTCTTGGAAGAGATTTAGTCAATATATCATAAACTTGAGAGTCGGAACAACAATGAATAAGCTTGATCTCTTGATTTTTGACAGCCTCGCGTATGGCATGGTACTTCACTTGAATATGCTTGGTTTTTCATGTTGAACTGGATTTTCAGCAATAGCAATTGCTGATTTACTATCACAATAAAGCACAGTTGCTTCTAGCTGCTGTATCCCCAAATCATAGAGTATCTTCCTCAACCAAATAGCTTGGTTTGCTGCTGCAGCTGTGGCTACCTACTCTGCTTCAGCCGTGGATTGAGCTACAATTTCTTGTTTCCTCGAGTTCCATGAGAACATGCTAGAGCCTAAAGAAAAAGCATAGCATGTAGTACTCTTCATGTCATCAATATTTCTAGCCCAATCACTATCAACATAGCCTAACAAACTTCCATTTTCACTTGGCTTGTACCATATTCCGAATTGAGTAGTACCCTTAACATATCTAAGTACCCTCTTTGTTGCAGCAAAATGTGTCTTGGTGGGACTCTGCATAAATCTTGAGAGTAAGCTTGCTGCATACATAAGATCAGGTCTAGATGAAGTAAGATAAAGTAGACTTCCGATCAAACTTCTATAACGAGAAGTATCAATTTTATCAGCTTCATCTTCCTTTGAGGGTTTCAAATTCCACACCAAAGGAGTTGGAGCAGATTTGCAGCTTTCCATTTTAAACTTCTTCAAAACTTCACGAGCATACTTTTCTTGATTCAAGAAAATTCCACTCTCAGATTGATGCACTTCCAAGCCGAGAAAATAGTTCATTTCTCCTAAGCTAGACATCTCAAACTGGTTTTTCATCTCCTCCATAAGTTGATGTACTTCTTGTTGATTATTGCTTGTTACTAGCAGGTCATCAACATACAAAGAGACAATTAAGGAACCACCATCCAATAATCTTCTTACATAAAAAGTTGCATCATTTTCACTCCTTTTGAATCCTTGATTAAGAAAGTGGCTATCAATTTTGTTGTACCAAGCTCTAGGGGCCTGTTTCAGCCCATACAAAGCTTATGAAGCTTATACACCTTGCCTTCCCTCCCTTTTACCAAAAAACCAGCAAGTTGATCAACATAAATTTCTTCATCAAGGTTTCCATTTAAGAATGCTGATTTGACATCTAAATGCCAAATTTTCCACTTCATTTGTGCTGCCAACGCTACAAGAATTCGATTAGTATCCATTCTAGCTACCGGTGCAAATGTTTATGTGTAGTCAAACCCGGATTGTTGAACATAGCCTTTGACAACAAGCCTGGCCTTGTATTTGTTGATGGATCCATTTGGGTTCATCTTTACCCTATAGACCCATTTCACTCCTATGACATTCTTGTCTCTAGGCTTGTCAACTAGCTGCCATGTCTTGTTCTTTTCAATGTTGTCCATCTCCTCTTTCATAGCCTGGTATCATTCCTCAACTTTACTAGCATCTTCAAAGTTGGTAGGTTCAAGGACAACACTATTGCATCTTTGATAAATCTATGAAAGAGGTCGGGTACCTCTAACAGCAAAGTCATCATCAACTTCTTCATCTTGATCTTCATTTGTATCCTCGAGAGAAGGCAAGGTTGAACCTCTATCAACTTGAGAGGTCTCCCAATTCCAGTATGCATCTTCATCCACTTTAACATCTCTATTAATGAAAATTTTATTTGAATCAATTCCATAGACTTTATAGCCCTTAGACTTTGAGCTATAGCCTATTAAAATTCCTTTTTCAGCCTTTTCATCCAATTTGCTTCTTTTCACATATGGTATTTGAGTGTAGCACAAAGAACCAAACACTCTTAGATGCTTGATAGACGGATTGATGCCTCCCAAAGCCTCAATAGGTGTCATCCCTTCTACAACCTTTGTAGGAATTCGATTCTGGAGATAGACGGTAGTGTTTATTGCCTCTGCCCAGAAGGACTTTGGCAATTTCTTCTCAAAGATCATGCATTTAGCCATTTCAAGGACGAATCTATTCTTTCTTTCAGAAACTCTGTTCTGTTGAGGCGAGTAGCTGACTGTAAGTCGACGTTCAACACCCAAATCATCACAAAATTTATTGAATTTTGCAGAAGTATACTCCTTCCCGTTGTCAGTTTTGAGTTTCTTCAATAAACAACCACTTTGATTTTCAACAAAGACCTTAAGCTTCTTAAAAACAGAAAAAGCTTCAGATTTCTGTTTCAAAAAATAAACCCAAGCCATCCTTGTAAAATCATCAAAAAAAAAAAAAATACTTGCTTCCATTGAGTGAAGTAGTATTCGTAGGTCTACAAACATCTGAGTGAACCAATTCAAGTTTCTCACTTGCTCTCCATGTTGCTGAACTTGGAAAAGGCAACCTATCTTGCTTTTGAGCAAACTGAATAGATTTCAAATTATAGTTGCCAAAGCTTAGAATCAAGTTCAGCCTTACTCATTTTACATTCATGTTCAGAAACTAAATTCCAGTTAATAGGAAAACTTCTTTTTCTCATATTCACTTCAAATAATTCATGACCATTAACAACAGTAACCACACAACTTCTTGTATTAAATAACAAGCAATAACCTTTTTCAATCATTTGGCCCACACTCAACAGGTTTTGATCAAGTTCAGGAACTAAAAGTACATCAGAAATGTATTTAATACTTGTTGCAGTGTGAACTTTCACCGTTCCTCTACCTGTGATGGCAACTTTCTGTTCATTTCCAATCTTTATAGATCTTGCAGCGGGTTTGAGCTCTGAAAACAGTTCTGGTTTGCTAGTCATGTGTTGTGTGCAGCCACTACCAATAAACCATGTGTCTCCATCCTCCGAACTCCTTGTAGTATTGGCCATGAACAAGAGTTCTTCACTATCTTAAGTTTCAGTCACATTTTCCTTTTGAGAAGTATGATTTTGTTGCTGCTGTTTTAGCCTACAAAACCTCTCAATATGCCCAGTTTTATTGCAATATCTACATTGAAATGGTGGTGGTGTTTTTCCCTTGTACCAACAATCACTTTCCTTGTGGCTTGTTCTTTTGCAAATTCCACATTTTGGAAATCTTTCTTTCTTCTTGGTATCTTTCCCAGAATGCTCCCCAATAAATTTCTTTTCACCTTTGGTTGCTATGGATTTTCCTTTGTGTTTGACTTGTAAAGTTGTTTCTGTTGCTTCCTCTTGTCTCAAAAGTCTTCTCTGCTCTTGAGCTTGAAGAGCATTTATAACCTCTGTTAAGCTTATCTTAGAAAGATCTTTTGATTCTTCAAGTGCAGAAATCTTTGATTCGAATCTTTCAGGTAAAACCACCAAGACTTTTTCTACAATTCTGCTATCAAGAAATTGTTCTCCCAACAATCTGATTTGATTCACAACTTTCATAACTTTCGTCATGAAATCATTTATGTTTTCAGCCTCATTCATCTTTAATGCTTCAAACTCTCTTTTGAGATTTAGAACCTGCATCTGCTTGATTCTTTCATTCCCAAAAAACTCTTCTTCTAACTTTTCCCAAACTTGCTTTGCTGGCTCCAAGTGTGAGATTCTCATGAAAACATCATCATCCACAGCAGAGTGAAGGATGGTAACTGATGTATGTTTTTTACATGTCATAAAACTATTTACACGTAAGTATAATAGGATCGTATCCGCAGGGAGTTGCGTATTTCATAAGTGTTTTCGCAATATTTATCAAGTTAAGTGTTTGGGTATAAAT
>Ga0228711_1003185_pt1 | contig 25472 bp, 13 predicted proteins | sample MedpolnodulmetaG_2_FD_177996 | JGI IMG/M metagenome (GOLD analysis project Ga0228711, IMG submission 177996) | Root nodule microbial communities from Medicago polymorpha collected in Santa Monica, California, United States - brown nodules | ecosystem: Host-associated > Plants > Roots > Nodule... | reverse complement strand
ATTCTCTAGTAAGATTCATATGAGTGTGGTGAGGGAAACAAAGGGTAGAGATTAGGTATAAGACTGATTTCTTGTAACCTCTTGTAACATCTTCTCATAGTGGATTGGAGAGCTGCTCTCTCCCCCAGAGTAGGTCATATTGGACCGAACTAGGTTACCATTTTGAGTGTGTTTGTTTATTTCCTTTTAAGCTTGCTTATCTCTATGCTTGGTTAGTGTTTGTGTCATTGTTTTAATTCTTGAGTGTGTTGTTGCTTGAAGACACTTAGACCTAGGACTACCACTACCTTTTGCTCCACACATCTTTGTTTTTCATTGGTGTGATTCCGAATCGGTATACATTTCACAACATTACCCATTACCATCCCAAATTGTGGTTAATGTCACTTTACCAATACGTGCAAAGATATTGAAGCTATATGATTAATATGGAATAAACTTGGACACGTGAGAAGGGAACTTTTGAAAAAGAAAGAAGTGGTTGAAGTAGATGTGGAGGTGAAGAACAAGCATTATTACTATTTTGTAAACCCTCAAATAATTAATTTGCTTTATTGCAACAAAGATTTAGACAATAACCTAGGAGAATTCTGTTCCAAGTCTCAATCTTATATCAATGATGAAAAACACATGAAAATCGAAGAAAACAAGGAAACTTGTCTTTGACCCATGCGCCTCGAGTGTGCTGAAGCCTACAGAGCAAGAATTGGCATTTGGTCTATGCGCCCCACACATGGTAATCAGTAAAATAACAACATTTGTTGTTTTATAATGACATGCGCCTCACACATATTGTGTTTGGATTTTTGCCTATTTAAAATTTGTTTTAACTCAAATATTCATTCAGAAACCCAATTGTTCAAAGGCAAAAGAGTGTGACCAGAAGATCAACGAGGGGTGTTTTCCAACACCCTATCACTTGTTCTTGTGTATATTTATGTTTCTTTTCTCTTTGATGACATATTTAGTTAAACACTTTAGATTAGAATTTAGAGATGAACCTCTGTTATTTGTTGGATATTTCCATGAGCTCATGACAATTTTTATTTTATCAATGTTATTTGAATTATGTTTATTTATATATATCGGTCTTTAGAAATCTTTGATAACGTTTTTCACTTTTGTAACTGGAATTCGTATATTTTATTTGCTCGAGCGGTTCACTGAAAGATCAGTAATTTGGTTTACTAATTTCCTTTCAATTGCTTCAATTTTTCTTCTACGACAAATGAAGGTGGCCCTCAGCATAAAAATTGTCATGATCTGTCATAATGACAGTCTTTAGCCTGAGGTGCTTTAGGCTTTGATGGTTTACATCCAATGTTTTTTATTTTCCATTTAAACTGGGTTATTTTACCCAAAATAGAGTGACATTGATTTCACCCCAAAGAGATTAGTAAGGGCTAAATCAACGGTGTCGGATAAAAATTAAATATACATACTTCACTAGACCAATATTTGAGGATTTCAAAAGAAAACAACTGAAAAGGGATTTTGAAGTAACTGTCAAATTCTCCATTCTTCGCTTCTTTTTCTTTCATTTTTTTTTCAAAAGAGTTGAGAATTATAATTTTTTTTCCTCTCATGTCCTTCAAATTCATCTCATCGCTTTCCCTCACAACTTACAACATGCAAAACGAAAAAAAAAGTAAAAAGATAAAATAACGTACCTTTAACAAAGCCAACTATAATATCTGCAATAAACAAACAGTAGTCGATGTAAACAATTAGAAGAGACAACGTACTAAAACCAAAAAAAAAAAAAACGTGGTGCAAATTAATTTATATTTATGCGTGAAAGAAAAAAAAAAACTTTCATTTATCGTTTATTATTACAGCTTGTTAGATCAAGCTAACCCTAAACCTAATTTTTTTTTCCCTCTAAACCACATGCAAAGTCTTTATTGTCCCACATTGCTTTGTAATCAAATGCTTTTGTCCTTCTTCATTGTTTTCTATTAAATGACATTTAACGTGTCATAATTAGTTTTGACATTAAATAAAATTTGTTAGACTTTTATAACAAGAGATTCAATGGATATGAAATTTGAATCTTATCTTACTTACTAAAGCTTGCCTGGTCAAGCTAATCCTAACCTTAAATCTAACCTAGCAATTTCCCTCCCATTCTAACGCATTTATTTTACAGGTTTGACCTCCTCACTCTTTTAACACGCAATAAATTCATTTCATTTAAAATTGTTTGTCATTCATTAAATAATTTAAGGCAATTCATTTCAAATTTGAGAGCATTTCCTAATCAGTTGATCTGAATTTTTTCTATTGCATTTAATTCACACCTATTTCCTAATCAGTCGATCTGAATTTATTCTATAGTATTTAATTCACACTTTTGACTTCTTCATCCCTTTAACACGCAATAAATTCATTCAATTTCAAATTGTTTGTCATTCATTAAATGGTTAATTCATTAAAATCATAGGCACATTAAGTATCATTATTAGTGATGAATGCCTATGAGGAACACGAAAGGAAAGAGCTTAATGGACAATTGACTTATTTCAAGTACTATATATACACACACTGAGATTTGTTTTGTCATAACAACAAAGATATCACCCTCTACATAAGAGGTAGCCATGATGGACAGCCAATCTGCCATAAATGTCACAAAATTCCCCATTCACTGCCAAAGAGATTTTTTTCCTCAAACGATGCTATCTTTATCTGCATTTTCGATTTCATATGAGTTGAGATTTTGTAATTGCTTTTTGGTGTCTTTCTTACGATTTTTGCGTTTACAAATTCGACTTTATGGGAATATGAACCAACATATCCACCTTATATTCATCTCTCGAGGCTTAAATGACCTACCTATCACGTATAGTACCATCCAAAAGAGATATGTTTGATAGCATACCTGATTTTGTAAAGTCAATGTTTGTCATATTTGCTATCCTTTGTTCATGTTATGTAGCATTTGTAAGAGAAAAATATGTTATAAATAAATCATTCCTATTAAGATTGTAAGTCAAGCACAAAATTTGTTTTAGTTTTATGTATGATGGCTTTTAATTGATATTGACAACACCATTGAGCATCAACATCAATCCTTACAACGATAAGTATATCGACACTATGAAATTTATATATAAAACATATCACACTGAATTTAATATCAATGTTGTATGTTGTTTAATCTTTGTTGTATCAGCTTTATGTAGTTGCTTCTTTCTTTCTTTCTTTATTACATTGTTTCTCATATGGATGTTGTGTATCCTACTAAGTCTCGGTTTTGCTAATCCTTTTTGCTATTCTTAAATATTATTTTAGAAATCCTTTTTAATGTGCTATTTTTTAATACTACAAGTTTTATTGATTACTACACTAATCATATGTATGGTTACTTGAAACACTAATCGTACGTATGATTACTTGAAGTTAGTTGTAAATTTAACATTTTTGGATCATATCTATATTCGAAGAGAGTTTGTAATAATCTTATCAAAATTACATTAGTCAATCGTTACTTGAGAAATAATAATGATGTTTTCAAATACGTTACAAATTTGGTACGATTCATACGTCGTTGAATGACATATTAAGGCACATTTTATCGTTATATTGTATATCTAATAAGGATTTATCTGACATGTGCAGCATTGCACATGTTAAAACAATTAAAAGGAAAAAAAAATTGAAAAATATATCTTTAATTAAAAAATTATATATTTAATATAAAATGCACGTTTTAATACAAACTTATTATTTTGTTTAAAAAAAATAGAAATTTATTATTTTAAACTTCTTAATATGTGCAAATTTGCACATGATGGAAACAATCATCTAATAATCACATTTGTGTTTTTCGATAGACACGTACATGACACATGTCAAATATAACTTATTGATCATTATAACAGTCGATAGGACCCGTGCGTCGCACAGGTCGAAAGTCTAGTTCTAAATTAACTTTTTCACTCCCAAGTATATGAATTACACATCCACCCATTCTTCTATAAATTCAGATCTCTGCTTTTGGCATCTCTCATTTGTCACTTCACTCTCCTTTATTGTTCATCTCTCATTTTTGTAATGACTAATCGTAATATGGATACATTGTTTTCGTATCATTTCATTGCATATCAACATGGTGAGGTTGATTTTCAGTTTTCCTACAAAAAAAAATGTCTTCATATGATGTTATTTCCAGATTTTTGGTGAGTTGTTTAATTCTTATAGATACATCAGATAAAATAGCATATATGTCCAATATGTCCAGTTTTTAATGAACTCTTTTTTTGTTGTTGTTTGTAGGTTCTTGAGTATCGTGGATTTTGCGAGTTGACATTGAACTAGTACACTACTTCTTTGTTTAAGATTGAAGATTGTGCCAACAAACGCGATTGCATTCTATTTTTTGGATACCTTTCAAATTAGCACTTCGAAATTGGAGGATAGTTGAATTGTATAATTGCTAGTCGAAGAATACATGAGGGCACATAAATAATGGTTTGGTGCTCCAATGGCGGGGATGAATGAGAATTATTATTTTGGTTCGTTCTTTATTTCTCATGGACCCTACTACTTGATAGAATCGCAACACGTGGAAATCTTACGATCCGTAATGTGTTGCCTACAAGTGGTTCGTAACTTTGTGTGTTGTGCAATAACGGTGTGGAAACTTTAAATCAACTATTTTTATTTTCTAGTGTAGTATCAAAGTGCGACGTAAGGTTTTTTTTTTATTTTAGGAAAGTGCGACGTTAGGTTATAACTTGGATTGAATTGAATTTCATCACTTGTTTTGTGCATTTGGTGCGTTGGAGTAATATAGTGAGATCCAAGAAATTAAAAAGGGTGTATCGGTTGATTTGGCATGTCACGGTTTGTGTCATTTGAAATGAAAGAAATGGGAAAAAAATTTAATGATAAGGTGTGTGGTGACCGGACATCTTACAATATTTTTAGTATCTTTATCAATCATTTTCTTTTAGAGGAGTATTAGAGCAATTTCTATGGTTTTCGGGACATTTTGTAATGTTTTTTATTCAAGTCTTTTAATTCTACTTTTCTCAAAACATAGAAATTCTAGGGTGATGTAATTCAAGAAGAAATCATGTAAATCGGCAAAGTAAAACATAGAGAATTTAGGAACCCTCCGTCATTGTTTCAAATACCTTTGGAAAGTCCTCGTGAGCTTAGCTCAGTTGGTTGAGACAATGCATAAAATATGCAAAGTGCGGTGTTCAAACCCCGACCACTACAAAAAAAAAAATACCTTTGGAAAGGAATAACCTACATGTAGCTTTATGCGTGCAAGTGTATTTTCCTATAGGACTTACAACCATAAACACTTAACAATGTAGAAACTTTGGTGTAAGGTTGCAATTAACAACCGGAGGGTAATGAACCCAAACATTTGATAGAATAAGACCCCACACATAAAAACTCGTGCGATCAGTAGGTTCAACTTGACAGCTAGTAGGTAGTAAAACTCCACGAACTCATCACTTCGATAGAAAACGCCTAATAACTTCGAATATTGTATGACCATTGATTTATTCCACAAACAAATATAGGGAACTCAAAGAATCTTAACCACCCCTAACATTCTACAATTAAAACAGGTTAACTTCTAAGCTCATATTCTGCTGGAAACAGGCTAAATTGCAAAACCCCCGTTTATCTTTTATTTTATTTTATTGTTTAATTGTTCCCAAATAAGAAACGTAAATTGCCTAGTTGGAACGACAATCCTTGTGGATACGATATTCTATTTATCACTTTAATATTTGGTAAACGATTTGGTACACTTACCAAAATCCAACCATCAGTGAGGGATATTGATGATATAGTGGATGAAATTAAGCTAGTCTTTTGGTATTGGCTGTTGAGCAGATTGAAGATTGTTTCATATATATTTTATAAGTTGCGTTGGAATCCAAGATAATGTCTCAAGAGGCAATAGTTTTTGGTGCTAACTTGTCAGCTTTTGGGTTGTTTGGGTGTTGTTTTCCTGTTATTTGCTTCTGGTAGCGGGTGTTGTTATTGGTTGTGTTGTGGTTCCCTTTGGTTTCCTCCTCTTTTATTAAGGATATATATCATTAGAATATTTTTTAACATGATCTTTAAAGTAGACACTATTTGATCAAAAAGAATATATTTTAGATGTATTCTTATAAAAATATATATAATCTTTAATGTATACACTATTTGACAACTTTTATGCGCAAAAAATTATTTTTTTCAAATTTATTAAATAACAACTGTATTTATTCTATATTATAAATTAGATACATCAATTATTCATTAAGTTTTAAAAATAATTTTTTACTTATAATAATGATCAATGTGTACTCGTATGCGTTGTAAGCAAATAATGCTCTATTTTAAAAAATAAAATCTATATACAAAGAATTTATTACCTTCCATCAATATGCGAAACTTTGACAAATGACCTGAAAAGGATAAGGGCGCACACACAAAATAGTGAGCTATAATTTTTCGATAATATAACAAAATTAGTACCTAAAAAAAATAAAAAAGTTTAATTTTGGTGGGTTGACGGTCAAAAACAATTTTGCACACACAACCAACTTACATACATTACTAACTGTACTTTTCATGCTGTTTTCCAATCATAACAGAACACGTGTTATTTTTTCCATATCAACAAACAGATTATAAACAACGTTGATTAACTTGGCCTGATTTCTGTTTCCTCAGTTTCCTTTTGCTTTCATTACCGGTGTGCCTCCCACCATTTACCATCTCGCATCTTTAATCTCCTGTTCTAACCCCAATTTCCGATGACATATAATGGTGAAAGTATATGTGTAGTTTTCCGGTGGGCCAACATAGACGAGATACACAAAGTTCAATTCATAAATCAAAGAGAATTGTAATGGTGTTTTGTTTCACCTTCACATGATGCTTCTCCATGGTAGATTTACAATAATCCTCAATCTTCATATCTCTCTTTTTGTTGAAAAAGTCAAACAAAAAATAAAATATAAAACAAGAAGAAGATGGTACCAGGTGTGGTGTGATGATCAAATTTTTCTTAATTGGTCCAACCATCTTTGTACCGACTTGGTTCTCTTAGGTGAAGGTTTGTGTTTTGTTTTTTTTGTAGACTAACGCCGTTAAGGTTTTCCACAATATTTTCAACAAAAGTACACGTGTTATATATCAATTGGTGAACAGTGCGAACAGGACTAAAGGTACGATACATAAGAAGTTTTGTCCCCAATCAAAATATTATGAATTCTTACGTTTGACCCACATAAATTAAAATCATTAATCCATGTGGCAATTCAGAATGTTTTGATTGGTTGTGTGTGCAAAATTGTTTTGAACCGTTAACTTACCATTATTAAACTCAATAAAAAAGTATTTTTAACTGTTTGTCTCAAATTATAATATGTATTATTTTATATAGTTTTATATTAAATTTATCTAATATGTTAGTACTTTTATTTATGTTTTTGGTACTTCTTGCTATTTTATTTCCAATAAATATATAAATCAAAAGAATATGAAAAAATTGTGGAGTTTTGATGAAAAAGTCTTGCGGACCAAAATTGAAGTTATAATAATGAAAGACTTTCTCAATGCAATATTAATGGAAAGTAAATGCAAAGCACTTCATTAACATGGTTTGATAATAAAAAACCATCACCAATCAACCAAAGGGAGATGAACAATCAAGGCAATAGAGCAATAGTTGTACGATCGGTCCTGGCCTCAGATTAAAGTGTTAACTACTTCACTTTATTCAAGATTGGTTACAGTTTGTGCTCTTGGATAGTATTGTGTACATGTTATCTGACACAACTCCATAAAATCGGTTTGTGAGGTGAAGATTCACTTATAAGCACATTATTAGGTCATATCATATCCGATGTGGACTCTTAGCACACCCTCTCACGATCAAAATATAAAGTTAAGATTCAAGTAGTTTTGACACAACAAAAGTGTGTGGAAGCATTAAAGGGTGAAGCAGCGATGTTGGCTACCTTGACACAAGTGCAGAAGCGTGAGATGATAGACAAGGCAAAAAGTGCTATTGTTTTAGGTCTTGGAGATAAGGTTTTGAGGGATGTCACGAGGGAAGCTACCGCAGCGTCGATGTGGGCTAAGTTGGAGTCATTATACATGACGAAATCTTTGTCTCATAGGAAACTGTTGAAACAACAACTCTACTCATTCAAGATGGTGGAGTCTAAACCTATCACAGAACAATTTACAAAATTTAACAAGATTATTGATGACTTGGCGAACATTGAAGTGAGTATGGAAGATGAAGACAAGGCTTTATTGACTCTATGTTTGTTACCAAAGTCATTTGAGATTTTAAGGATTCCATCCTTTACAGAAAGGAGGGAACCACTACTTTGGAGAAGGTCCAATTGGCTTTGAGAACCAAGAAATTAACAATGTTCAAGGAGGGAACCACTACTTTGAAGGTTGATGAAGGCACAATGGTAGTCCATCCGTCCGTTCAAGTTAGGAACCATAGAAGAGTTGAGTCTTAGACTCAAGGTGCTCCTATCACATGTGTTAGAGGAAGGAATATTTTGAGGCTTTGGCCCTAAAAGAAGGTGGAGTTGTTCAACTCGGAAAGAACAAAGCTTTCAAAGTCCAAGGTACGGGCACCGTTCGTCTAAAGATCGATTGTCGTGAGGTATATATGTTCCTTAACTTAAGATAAATTTAATTTCCATAAGCATGTCTGATAGTCTAGGCTATTGCACTAAGATTGAGCATGGAGTTTGTAAAATTTTGTATGGTGTATTAATTAATGTTAAAGGGTAAACATTTTAGATGGTTCCATTGTAATTTGTCATGCCAAGAGCTAGTGTAGCAACTCATAATAATTCTGAAATGTGGCATTTAAGGTTAAGGCATCTTAGTGAACGAGGATTAGTAGAACTAGCTGAACAAGGTTTGGTAGGGAAAGATAAATTGGACAAATTAGAATTTTTGTGAACATTGCATATTATGCAACAACATTGAGTGAAGTTTGGAAGTGACATGCATTATTCTAGTAGACCTTTTGAGTATGTACTTTCGGATCTGTGGGGTCCTTCTAAGACACTCACTTACAGGGGAGGTTCCTATTTCTTATCTATCATTGATGATTATTCTAGGAGGGTATGAGTCTTGGTTTTGAAAAACAAAAGTGACACCTTAGAAAAGTTTAAAGAATGACACGCCCTCTTAGAAAATCAAATGGAAATTAAACTAAAAGGTTTAAGGACTGACAATGACCTCGAGTTCGTTTCAGAACAGTTTAATGAGACTTTCAGGTTAAAGGGAATTAAGAGGCACATGACCATACCAAGAACACCGCATCAAAATGGTCTAGTTGAACACATGAACATGACAATTTTGGAGCAGGTGAGGTGCATGCTTCTAGAAGCTGAGTTACTAAAGGTTTCAATTTTAAAAGTGTCAGCGTGAGTTAACTCAAGTTGAAAAATGCCGAGCGTGAGTTAACTCACGCTGAGTTGAGGGAATGAGCAATTTTAAAAGGGAAAAGAGCAATTTCCCAATCTATATCTCTTGCAAATCAGAAATTTTCTCACGAGCGCTTATTTTAGTAACTTTATTTTTTAAAATGAATATAAATTTGTCAAAAATGGAAAGATGAATGTGCTACTTACCACATTTGATTAGAAGTCCCAGTGGAGTATTGCAAGGGTTAGGTTGTGATAGCATACATGTTATATCTCCGAGGGTTCGATTGAAGGAACAGTAATGGTCATTGTCACAAACATTTTCACAGGCACGTCTCCTCCATGAAAGGTTAAATCCATAGCTTAGCATTTCATGAATTTCCGAATAGGAAAGTGGTTGTAGATCATTCGGGACCTGGAGTATAGTATTAGAAGTAAAACCCAATGACATAGTAACATTAAAAGAAGAAGCTGATGACATAGTAACAAGCATCACACGGCAACCAACACTTAAGCTACCAATCTTGATGTCACCAGAGGTAGCATAAATGTAACCTTTGGAATGCCATTTGACGCACGGAGATGTATCCACATACATAGTATTGTTCTTGACTGGATTGCTACAATTCAAGTATATTATGTGCCCTAGCCCCGCCAAGGTTTCCTGGTAATTGACGTATGGAACCTCGTAATTAACGTATGGATTCGCGCGGTAGCCATGGCCATTATTGTAATAACTTGAAAAATTGGAGGTGGTTAAGAAATAGAGGGGAATGGTGGAGCAATTACCCTCTCGAATTCCCGCATCAACTAGTCTGATTGTGTAGTTTTTGTAGTTGATTTCCTTCACGTAGTATTTACCCGAAAACAAAGTTAAGGTTGTGATGTTGTTTTCGCAGGATAACTCGTACCTCGGATCACCACAGGTTGTTGGGTCTTTCTTAAGTCGAAAAGGATGTTTTATGTTTGTGATTTTTCCGCATGAGGAAGGTGGACAATATGTTTGGTTATTACTATTTGTAATTGCATCACATGTTTGATGCTGTAGTAGCACAACTATAACCATACTAATATGGCGGAACCATAAAAATGATTCCTTTCTTCCCCTGCTCATAACTTTCTTTTGCTGATTCTTTTCTTCTTCTTTTTCTCCTTCCTCTACTCATATATAGCTGATGCTCAAATGGAACATACATAGTCCATCCATCATACAATTGTCAAACACAGGACAAAACTGTCTTTCTCTCGGTCAAAGTCATTATGAATGATTTTTTTTGGGTAATAGTCACTTTGATCTCTGAATGTGTAACAAGCAGTCACAATAGTCCTTCAATGTATCAAAATTTCAAAATAGTCTTTGATTGTCTACTTTGTGGGTCAAAATAGTCCCTAACGCTTAAATAATCCCTTAATACTCACAATAACTCTTTTGATATAGGAACTAAAATGATAATAAGTACGTCTACTGAAGGACTAATATGACAATATTAACGAAATATTTTAAGGACAATTTTGACTAATAAAGTGCACAATCAGAGACTATTTTAAAATTTCGATACATTAAGAGACTATTGTGACTACTCGTTACCCATCGAGGCACCAAATGACTATTTACCCTGATTTTTTTCTTTCGCTGCACATAATTGGTGTTTACAGTTCATTTCAATTATTATTATTTTTTTACAAAATACATCTGACAACCGTGAAAACTAATAATAATAATTTAAGTTTTGTGAGATGCAATTGGATGGGAAGCTCTATGACTTTTAGGGCTGCTGCATATCTAAGCTTGCGTTTAAATCTCAGACTTCGATTAAATCAAGAGATGTGTATCATATTATCTAAACGTTTTTGCCTAATTGAATTTCAATTTAGATATACATGCTTTATTGGATTAACTATTATTATTATTATTATTATTATTATTATTAAAAATGTATATAAGGACAAGAATTATGCTAGCAACATATTACATTCTAACACACTCTTCTCAAGACACTCTCTCTCAAATGGGTCCTCATGGGACCTACATAATGTTATAGGATCCATTTGAATTTCAATTATTTAAAAAGAGTGTGTTGAAAAAATGTATTAAAACGTGTGTTGTTAGCATTTCTTGTAAGGACAAACATGTCTTCAAAGCGTCAAAGTCTTTTAGCTGTCATTTTTTACTTTCACTCGTAATAAGAGGATGTCCGCAACGAAGAAGTTTCTTATAGCCTATTTGGATATGAGGCGGGAGAGTAAACTCTCATTTAAGTCTATGAAAAGTGTCACTCGCTATCAGATCAGTCCCTGGATCAATTAAATGAATCAAAAACTCCCCCTAATGTATGTTATGTTAGTCAAATGCATCCAAAATGCTAACTTGGTGTTAACGGTGCTGATGTGTCCGTTACACTTGCCATTTCAACCGCATTGTTGGCCTTCCACGTTGACAGAGACGTAATTGCATGGGATAACAAACATTGCAACGATCATTTGTGTCCCTACTTTATTCTCACTCTTCTTCTCTCCCTCAACAAACAAACAAGTTGCACCCTCAATTCCAAACCCTAAAACCCTAGTTTCAATCACGATTTCTCCTCTCTCATTTTCAAAGTTAATACCCAAATTGAATTGAGTTTGAATATTTTGGGAGGTTAGGAGATGCACAAGAACACCATGGACAACAACAAATCACCTTTTGGATCTTGGAGTAAGATGACAATCAGGAACATGATTTGGGGATCAATTTGTGTCTATTTTTTCTTCCTTTTCCCTTTCCCCATTCGTTTTCCTTCATTACCCATACCATGTTCATCTAAACCCAGAAAGCTCTATCCACCAATAATTTGTATAAATCCCAAATTTATCGTAGATTCTCACCCCAAAATTCTTATCACACATAAATATTGAAAAACATTCATTCAGTCCCATTTCTAATAGACTGAGAAAAAAAATCGGGGTTATTTAAAAAAGAAGAAAATTTAATTAGAAATTTTTTGTTGATGAGATTGTTGGTGGTGATGAAGTTTCAATATGTGTTGTTGTTGTTGTTTTTGTTGTTGTTTTGTTAGGTATGTTGATGCTTGATGGAGGTTTTAGAGAGGGGTGAGGAAGAACACGAAGATTGAAGCTTGTTCATCTTTTTCCAGAAGATGATAGAGTTATAGCGTTTATTTTTGTCCCCCCGTCTATGTGGACATTCTAGCATGCATCTGATGTGGCAAAAAATATGGACACATCATCAAACTTAACATTAGGTTAACGTTTCAGACTAAATTGACTAACAAAACTAACGGTTATAGACTTTTTAATAATTTATATATGTTGATCCAAGAACGTGTCTGATAGCGAGGTACACTTTCAGGGGTCCAAACGAGGGTTTAATCGAGATAGGAGAAGTCAAACGTGCGACGATAAAGATGACCTCATGCAAGTTCAACAAGGTCCATGACACGTGACCTCAAAATTTGCAAAACAAAAATAAAAGTACTTCTACCTATGTACAATGTTCCACATTAAATGGCATTTGTTTGTAGCTAAATTTTTTTAGGACAACGATTTATGTCAATTATAGTTGTTCATTGTTAAATGTACATGTGTTTGTACATAGAAGTTAGAGTTAAATTGTGTCTCATATATTTAACAATGACTTAGTTATTTGTCACTATAAATGGTGTTGATTTTTTTTTCTTATTTCATTTTAAACAAAATTTGTCATATTTGATTCAAATTATTTTATTATATAAGTATTATAATTGTAGAATATTATTAGAATTTCAAAAAAGATAGTTTAATAAATTTTAATAAAATAAAGAGGTTGATTTTATGCTATGAGCATATTGAGAAACATGTTTCTATAATGTCTTGGATAATGCTTAAGAAATTGTTATTGAATTGAATATAAACTCAATATTTCTTCAAGGCGTATAATTTGAAGAAAAGAAAGTTTGATGTGAATTTGAGTACTTCGTCAGTTTTAATGTTATTAATAAGAACAATACCTTTTAATGTTATTTATATTTATAAGTTTTGATGTTATGTACGATTTAAATAAAAAATTGCTATAATTTAAGTTAATTTTTCTTTTTTTGTGTTTTTTAATGGAGCTAAATTTTTTAGATTAAAACATGCCTCCAAATTATTAGGGCCACCCCAGTGCAGCAAGTGAGAACATTATATTCTTAAAAGGACACTTTTTTTTTTGAAGGAATTATTAAAAGGACACTTGTTACCTTAAAAAAAAATGACACTTGTTGTTGTGCCAATTTTTTTTTCTTTCAATGTCAATCATGCGTGTATTCCGTCAAGTGACACTTGTTGTTCACTTGCAATGCGTGTATTTCAGATGGTTCTGCCAAAAATATATTTTTTCAAAGGACACTTGTTGTTCACTTGCAATGCTTTTTTTTCTTCTTCTTCTAAACAACTTGCAATGCTTCCTACGTGAGAATCAGTCAAGTGACATTATTTTATGAATTAACATCCTATCAGTTGTGTGAAAACTTGATAGAGTCGCATATATTTTAATCGTGACATCATTCACATATCTCTTTTATTTATTTTGTTTTTTACAATTGAAAGGGTTCAAATCGCTTACGATAAACTAATTTATCTTGGAGAATTGAATAGTGCCTTTTATTTGATGGGTAATGTCGATGAAGTTACTGCGAAAGCTAGTAAGCTACCAACTTGTAAATGGAGAATTAAAGGACAAAATTGTATTCGTTGATTTGTTGAAAAATTTGTCGTGATACTCTTGGATTTTGAACGATTCTTAATCAATATCTTCCATCAAGCATTGTTTTCAATTTTACATGTAAATATGTTTATCATTTCTTAAAAAGGACACTTGTGTTTGCTAAAATAAAAAAGGACACTTGTTTATATTCAAAGCCCACTGCTCCATTATCCTATCAAGTGACATTATAGTAAAACGGCCATGTTAACTTGTGCAGCGTAACTCTTTTCTTTTGAAGGATTGTGTAGCAAAAGTTATACGAATATAAAAATAGAATTAAAAAAATGTTACGCTGAAAAGATAAGTTTTTAAGATTTTAAAATTCTATTAAAAAAATTAAGATAGAAATGTATGATTTTCAAGATTACATTTATATTTAGTTTTTTATATAGTGTTTTTAGAGCACAACTAGTCATTCCTATAACATTATTATTTTGAAAAAGTAGTATTTCTTTCGTAAAAGGCATGTACTAAATAGCAATGCTAATAATTCCTTTATAAAAAATAGTGCTGATAATATAATTATAATAGTACGTTTCATCTGCGAAACGAAAAGTGTTGTATTGAATAACTCAAGACAGAACACAATATAAGGTATAATAGCACACCAAAAACTTTTTGAGTATTTAACAATTTTTGTTCATACGGTATTTAGTAGACAAAATGTTATTTTGGTATTGTTGTGATTTGAAATAAATAATCAAATCAATAAAATTTAGATGTGTGGAGCAAATGAAGTAATCAATGAGCAAATAGTTTCAAACAACAACAAATAGACATAGATCTAAGTATGAAGCAACACCACAAGGTTATTCAAGGCAATAAAGATAAGAAAGAATATAGAAGGAAAACAACAAACCAATATTGTTTACCAAATTCAAAATGACATACTCTGAAGGAGATAACATATCTTTGATCCACTATGATTAGAATGACACAAATAGATTACAAGAAATTAGCTTAAAAGCACACAAAGAACAAACCCTGATTTCTACCCATTTTTCAAGTCACTCACTCTCACAATAAATCCTAAGAGAAATCACTAGGAAGCATTTTTTATCCTTTCTCTAATGAGATCTCACTACCCAAAGTGTTTACAATTCTTTCCCAAACCAAAAAAAACTCTCACCAAAGACACTTAACCATAAAGTTCCCTCCTTTGATTTCTCAAATTTCTCTCTCTTGAAACTCTCTCCAAAAATGTAGAGTGAAGCCTTATACAGTGTCCAGAATCCCGAGAAATCGTCCCACGGTAGGCACACAGCGTGCCATGATTTGCAGTTAGTACGCCAGTAAAGTATTACACTCTATTTGTTAATCGTGTCACGATTCCATTCACTTGTGCCACGATTCCTTGCACCGTGCCACGATATTTCCAGGGACAAATTCGCAGGAAATGATACAAAATTGTGCAAAGATAAAATGCTCTCGTGCCACGATTTTCAATAACTTCAACATCCAATTTTTCAATTTTTAATAACTTGTACCTGAGACAAAAAGTTTTGTTTTGTTTTAGTGAAATCAAAAATTTTGGTTTTTGTCTTTTTCCTTGGTCTCTGTAATAGTTTTACAATTAAATACAGTACATATACTTTAGCAGAAAAATCAAATGAATCCTGAAGGACAAAATTGTAGTTGTTGACTTGTTCAAAAATTTGTCGTGCTACTCTTGGAAGGCTTGGTGCTACAAATGAAAACATACTAAGTGTCCAAGTTTGAAGTTCTAAGAATCCCTTCAACATGTCACTAATGCCAATACTTGCTCTGCTGCTGTTAATGAACCTTGTAAATGGTCTGAGTGATGCAGCCATTGGATGTCCTTTCAAGCTCAACTGTACACATAACATGAAGATTCTTGAACTTCCTACTCAACCAGTCCCTGTGAAACTCATCCTCACTGACATTGATTATAGATACCAAGTAATAGATTTATCCGATCCTCGAAATTGTTTACCGCAACTCTTACTTGACCACAACTTTTCATCAATTTTTCCTTTTAAGCCTTATCTCTCCGGAATTTCTGCATCTACCAATATCAGTTTCTTCAATTGTTCTTCAGTTGTACAACTCAGAAACCACTATCAAGCAGTCTACTTCGTGCAAAATATGACATCATGTCCAATTTATGTTGGTTTCGCGGAATCCGAAAGTGTCGTTGAATCTGATCTTGTGTACTGCATCAAACTGTTTGACCGCGTTTCTTCGTTCCACCCACATTGGATTCGATATAACAAACTTTTCTTGACTTGGTCTGGAACAAATTTTGACACAGGATGCTTAAAATGTGAAAACAAATTAAAGAAGAAGATTGCAGTCATTATTTCATCCTCTGCAGGTGAGAACGAGACGTCGTTGTTATTTTTTATAATATATCTGAGATTTTTAAAAATATAATGAATGTTTAATTTGCAGGTGTAGTAATCAGTTCAACTTTATTAGTGCTTGTGTTCGGTGCTGTTGTTCGAATTTATCACTATTTCAAGATGAAAGGCGAAGATCATGAAAGAATTGAAAACTTTTTGAAGGATTATAAGGCTTTAAATCCAACCAGATTCTCCTATGCTGACATAAAGAGAATAACAAATAAATTTAAGGATAAGTTAGGCGAAGGAGCTCATGGAGCTGTTTACAAAGGTAAATTATCGAGCCAAATTCTTGTTGCTGTTAAGATGCTAAATAACACAGAGGGAGATGGGAAAGAGTTCATAAATGAAGTGGGAACTATGGGCAAAATCCATCATCTCAATGTTGTTCGGTTGCTTGGCTTTTGCGCTGATGGATTTTACCGTGCTTTAGTCTATGACTTTTTTCCAAATGGTTCCTTGCAGAAATTCATTTCTGCTCCAAACGACAAAGATAGTTTCCTTGGATGGGACAAGTTGCAACAAATTTCTCTAGGCATAGCCAATGGAATCGAGTATCTTCACCAAGGCTGTGATCAAAGAATTCTTCACTTTGACATAAACCCGCATAACGTCTTAATAGATGACAGTTTCAACCCAAAAATAACAGACTTCGGCTTGGCTAAGATGTGTTCGAAAAATCAGAGTATTGTGTCTATGACTGCAGCCAGAGGAACACTAGGATACATGGCACCTGAAGTTTTTTCTAGAAACTTTGGCAATGTCTCTTATAAGTCGGATATATATAGTTATGGTATGTTGCTGTTGGAAATTGTTGGAGGAAGAAAAAATACAAACACGACCACAAATGAAGAAAACTTTCAAGTTCTGTATCCAGATTGGATCCATAGTTTGCTTGAAGGAGGAGACATACGAATCCCTATAGATGAAGAAGAGGATTTTAGAATTGCCAAAAAATTGGCAATCGTGGGACTTTGGTGTATCCAGTGGCAACCTATGCATCGTCCGTCTATGAAAATTGTTATGCAAATGCTACAAGGAGATGGAGACAAGTTAAAAGTTCCCTCCAACCCTTTTGGACCTACAACTTCAGCAAATAAAACTACTATTAATGTTGCAGAACGTTTGAATTTGGAGCTGGAAGCTATTCAAGAAATAGATTAGACATTTTGAATGTAAAAATATTTATTGTCCATGGCTTTTAATTGGTATTAAATTTTCTAGTTCTAGTAAAATAGCAAAAATGAATGTATTGAAATATATATTATTTTATTATATGTAGTAGTATACACATATATTTATATATCATGTTTGATGCAAAGCTTTTGGATTTCATCTGTGGACACATGTTTTGTATGAACTATGAACCTCTCTTAGAATTATGTCAGAAACATCAATAAAGGATATTGACCCTTGACTGGTTAATTTTTAGCCAATCATGAAGCATAGAATTGATTTTAGTTAGTTAATCCATATTATTGAATAAAAGTTAGTTACAACGTTGTTTAAGCTTCGGTTAGTCTTTGTTAGTTGGTTAAGCTAGTTTCTTAACCAACAAGTTATCTCCATAAATAAGTTGTAAACATACAATTCATCAATCAATGAATGCAGTTACAACAAACTTTCTTCTCTCTATCTCTCTTTATCTAACTTCATCATCATTCTCTAATTTCATCTTTTCCCCATAGTTTTCATTCATTCTATTTGATTGCTTGTAATGCAAGTTATGTGTGATTTTCATTGAAGTATGTCGACAGCAGGTTACAATTTTAATGTCATGAGTGGCATGTTGACGGAAATCACACTTCAAACAATTAGCATAGTCACTAGCAATTAAAGCTGAAAGATACTTGAAACATAACCTATACAATTAACTCCAACAAGTCAACAACTACAATTTTCTCTTCAATAATTTATAAGTGAAAGTCAATATCGATGGCTAGAAGACTTCGACACTTTGAAAGACAATTTTCTCCTAATGATACATGTTATGCATCAATTATGAGCAGAGGAAAAATAAGTTTTGTTCTTACAACTAGTGTCTGATAAGTGATACATGTTCCATTTCAGCATTAGTCATGAGCAGAGGGATGGAATCATTCTTATGCTTCTTCCAAATTAGTATGGTAGCTGTGCTACTAGTGCATCATCATCATCATCAAACATGTGATGCAATTAACATTAGTCATAACCAAACAAATCGTCCACCTTCTTCATGTGGTAAAATCACAAACATAAAACATCCGTTTCGACTTAAGAATTATCCAGCATCATGTGGTGATCCGAGGTACGAGTTATCCTGCGAAAACAACCTCACAACGTAACATTCTTTTCGGGTAAATACTATGTGAAGTCAATCAACTATAATGATTACACAATTTGGGTAGTTGATTCCGGAATTCAAGAGGGGGATTGCTACTCCATTCCTCACTATGTTTTACCGGTTTTACTTAACCATTTTGCAGGACCAAAAAGCAAATATACATTGACTGGTTGAGTTAAGGCAAGGCAAGCAATCTCTAAAATACATCAATCAAGTCTTACACATCCATGCCCTACGGTATACATATGGGGTGTGGCATGCAGAAAATGGGGTATACCTTATTTTTTTTCTCTTCATCTTTACATGCATCCATATTGTTGCGTCCAACCAACTACAAACACTTCTCTTTCCTACATGACTTTCAGCGTCATGAGCACGACGAGGACTGACCATGCAACCGTTGACTTGATCAAGCTCCTTATGTCATAAAGACAACAAGGGTTTGGGGGGCAACTGTTTTGGTCCGGCTAAAAGGCCATCTCCACTTATCAAAGAGCCAAGAATTCTAATCTTCACCCAACACATTTTCCTCATTCCCAACTGAAATTCCAAAAATACCCCTGAGTGAGTTAACTCACACTAGTATTAATTCTGCCTGAGTTAAGTCACGCAGCTTATAATCCTCTGCGTGAGTTAACTCACGCTTTTCAATATTTAAAAACAGAGCATTTTTTAACTACAAAAACATTTTCCCTCATCGCCCGTAATGTTTTCATTCTTTCATATTACTCCTACTGTTTCTATTCAACCTCTACTTTAATTACAACAATTAATTGTGTCAGCAATGGAATTGATTTCAGCAATTAATTGAAATCAGCGATATATGGTGAACTCTATTGCTGAACTTTAACTCAGCAATATATGGAATTGATTTCCCCAATAGATTAGTGAATTAATTGAAATCACCAATAGACAATTGAATTCGGTAGTGATTTCACTCTATTGGCAGTGAGTTAATTGAAATAACCAATAGACAATCGGCAGTTAATTAAAGTTCACCAATCGATTCCATTGACTTCACCAATAGACAATTCGGAAGTGATTTCAATTGATTTCCCTACGTTAGGGAATTGATTTCAGCAATATGTGTTTCTAATGAGTTCAGATTTGCAATGGATTTGTTTCTATTTCTTAAATTCCTCTCTTGATTCCTCTTCCTCTTGAATTGAGTTCATCGTTTTTATTCGAGGCAACGTGAGTTAACCGCATCGTGACTTAACTCACGTATGAGCATTTTAGTCTTTTCAGGTGGAAGCGAGCAATTTTTCTTGGATAAAGAGCATAATTCAAGAACCAATTACATAGTAGGGCCCTACAAGGCTCCAAGCCCATTACACTCACTTATGCCTGTATAAAGGAGACTCCACTACAATTCCAAGTTCAATCTCTCCCAAAAACCTCACATTCTTCTTGTTTCCCACCTGATTTGGTCCTCAACGAAGCATCTTATTTATCGATTTGTCATCAATGTGGGTATCGTTATCTTCCTCAAGATAATCTCTTTGTGAAACAGATCAGTAACGAATTAGCATTCAATAAACTTCTCAAAAAAATTCCAAGAGGCAAGCCTTCTACCATCATTTATCTCAACATTTATATGATTTGCAAAATAATTTAACTCCATACAATTAAAAAAATGACACCAAAATAGTGATAGACCACCACATCGACCATTACTATTAACAGCTAAACAATTATCAAAACCAAACAAAAAATGAAATTCGTCTGTACGATTTTATTAGAGTGGATTACAAACTCATTAAGAAATAGAGCATCCGACTTATAAAAACCTGAGTGGAACTATACTCAGGTTCTCTAGGCCTCGACAGTTCCATCCTATGATACTCGTTGTGCTCTTGATTTTCGGATATCAAACCATTAATTGATTTGAATCTTCAATCTTTGAACTCTTAACTTTTATTCATGGGAAGAGAAAAAGTAAGTAAAAACCCTTATGGGATTATCGATCCGGGGGTTGGTTTCGCGAAGGGAAGGTTTTACGCACCCTAAACGACTACGGTACTTCGTATGAACATTTTGCCTAAATTATCTTGTGCTAAGTTATTTACTTATTTTGAAAATAGTTGCCTAAATGTCTAAGTGAAAGAATGAAGGGAGAAGAAGTATGTTTTTGGTTATTTTTATTTGATTTGGAAGGATGAATCCTTTGCCTACTTACCCAAAAGAATGGGATCAAAATCAAGTAGTTTACTCTCAAAAATTTATTTGGTGGGTTAGATTGATTTTAAAGTTTTTGAAAATGGTTTTAAGAAGAGAAAAGAAACCTCAAGGCATAGAAGAAGAAAAAAAGTGAGGTTGTCATACCCTAAATTTTGACCAATTATCTTTTTTATTCGCATTTTAATCAGTCAGAACTTTTTCTTTCGCGTTTTAATCATTTAAAAACCTCTATTCATATGGTTAAACTTTTTATTCCCATTTTAAGCATTTAAAACTTTTTATTCGTGTCCTAGTCAGTTGAAGCTTTGTTCGTTTCTTTAAGTAGTTATTCGTATTTTAATCAGTCAAAAAGTTTTTATTTGCATTCTAAAAGCCGAGCAAAGTTGTTGTCTCAGACGAATTTTCGGCATAGAGGTATTTTAAAATACCTCATTTGGTTACCGAAAGAGACAGTTTTCATTACATTTTTTTAGTTTATTATCTTTCCCTTTTATTTCTTTCCTTTTATGCATTTATCTCATTTTTATTTATTTCATTTTTTTAATTTTCGTTTTTTATTTATAATTAAATAATATTTTGTTTTTTAGAGTGTTATCTTTTAAATTCCTGGACACATATCAGTTGTCTATTGGTCCTTTGGTGAACAAGCTTCTGCAGGGGCATTATGGTCTTTGTCATGTATCAAAGAAACCCTAGAAAAGGATAGTCTATAAATAGACTGTCATTTATTGCTCTGTTCAGGCGTCAGAGTCAGAAAAGTTGGCAGTCACCAATCACATCACACAAACACCTTTTTCACTTCTCTCACCTAAATTCAGGATCAAACCCTAAAGAAAATTCACAAAAAATATCATGAACTTCAAGAACTCAAACACCACAATTTCTCCAGAAAACAAATCATAAACAATCTTTTGATCTCGAATCCGAATATATAACATTCATATTCGAATCTGTCTCAAAATAACTACAACTTGTTCTTTCGTATAACACAACAACAAACATCTTTTCTTCGAACAAAAACGAAGAAGCTGAAGCAAGGGAAGCAGATCCGAGAGTACAAACCGAAGTAGAACAAACAAGGTAGAAGCCGAGAGTTTTGTGTCTGTTTCTCCTTGTTCGTGTCGATTTTTGCCAGATCCAGATGTTTGTTTGAATTTGTTTGAGATTTAAGATTTCGAAAATGTTTTGAATAAAAAAAATCGAAGTTTCCTTCCTAGATCTAGTACGTTTGTGAAGTGTTTTGGAAATTATAAAGTCGGATTTGAATAGAGCAGGATGAGAGGAGAATTTTGATATAAAAATTTTGAAAAAAATTAAAAAAAAAGCTCCGACGCGGCGGCGCTACAGCCGACCACCGCGTCGGAGCACCTCCGACCGTCGTCTCCTCCTTCTTCTCCGACGAGCTGTTTCTAGAGAGAAGGGAGAGCTTCTCTCTCTAAGAGAGAGAAGTTTGTGTGGTTTTTTTTTTGTTGAATTTTACTTTTATATTAGTTTTTGTTTGGTCCGTTAGTGTGTGTGCGAGACCATTTGCTAGTCATGTGACCTCAAGACCAGACCGTCGAATCTCAGATCTGACGGTCCAGGATGCTCTTGGGAAGATTCACGTAGGCCTTTGTCTCTTACTCCTCACTGTGTGTCTATTGTTTAAACCGTCAGATCTTAGATCTGACGGCTACTGTGTGCCTGACTTTAAATCCTATGAGTGTTGTCTATTTTCATTATTGTGTTCCTGTTTTTTAAACCTTTGGATCATTTGATCTAGTGGCTGTGATGAGTTGATACAGTGATTGAACCTGGACCTCCTGATTCATCAAGTGGTCCAGATTCATCCAACCTGAGCCTTTGTTTTATTTATTTTTCTTCACTATTTTTCAATATATTTTACACCATTTTTTCCATTTTAATGTCTCTTTTTATTCTAAAAAATGTATTCTCTCTTTTAAAACTTTCTATCTTTTAATATTTGATTTATTTGTTTATTTCCACTTTTTTTTTATTATTTGCTTGATTGTTTTTAAATTGCGATTTATTTTATGCTCATTTTATTTATCATTTATTTCTAATTTAATTTGTGCTTAGAATTTTTTCCATGCATATTTAATTCTTGTCATTTATTTTATTGTCATCATTTCATTAGTGTGTATTTAGCAAATTATGTAATTTAATTCATGCACTTTATTATTCTTGTCATTTATATTTCTCTTGAGACCATAGAATGTATTTAGGCTTGATGTAATACTCATATAATAAAAATGCACTGACACCACAAATTTCTTTTATCGCATTATGTTATTATCGTGAGTGAGGACTAAATGAATTAGGGACAAACTAGGATAAATTTTTGGACTAAATTGAGAGCCTTAAAAGTGAACAACTAGTAATTTCAGGATGGAACTTTACTTGGGATCCAACATCCTTAGTAATTCTTTTTACATTTTATTTTTTACGTTACGTCGAAACGTGTAGTTTTTCTACCGTTAGCTTAGAAAAATCTTTTTTACCAAAAAAATCAAATATGCAAAACTTCAAAAATATTTTCTTAAGAAACTTTGGAATTTAACCCAAGAGTTTGTTTTCCTTTTATTTTCTTAATCAAACTTTTAAGCAATTTTAGTATCCATATTAGACTTGGATTTCTTTTAATTAAAATCAAACAACCTCACTTCTTTTTTCTTCTATGCCTTGAGGCCCCTTTTCCCTTCTTCAAACCATTTTCAAAAAATTTAAAATCAACCTAACCCACCAAATAATTTTTGAGAGTGAACTACTTGATTTTGATCCCATTCTTGTGGGTAAGTAGGCAAAGGATTCATCCTTGCAAATCAAATAAAAATAACCAAAAACATACTTCTTCTCCCTCCATTCTTTCACTTAGACATTTAAGCGAGTATTTTCAAAATAAGTAATTGAATTAGCACGAGATAAATTAGGCAAAAGGTTTCTCGGAGTACCGTAGTCGTATAGGGTGCTTAACACCTTCCCTCCGCGAAATCAACCCCCGGATCCATAATCTCATAAAGGTTTTTATTTACTTTTTCCCTTCCCACGAATAAAAGTTAAGAGTTCAAAGATTGAAGATCCAAATCAATTAATGGTTTGATATCCGAAAATCAGGAGCACAGAGGTTGTTTGATTTTAATTAAAAGAAATCCAAGTCTAATATGGAAAACAAACTATAGATATAAGCTTCTACACAAGAGCAAGCACGGAATACTACCTCAAAGGTGACGGTTTAATTTCGAAATTGCTTCTTCCTCTACTCCGGTAGCTCCGGCCGCGAGCTCTCCCCTCCGACTCGATTTTGCTTTGGTTCGCGCGCTCTGGTTCGGTTGCTTCGAAAATCGGCTCGGTTTTGGGTTGTTCAGCTCAAATCCGTGTCGGTTTTATGAGTTTCGGTACTTTGAGTATATTTGTGATGATTTGTGTGTATTTGTCATGATTTTTGGTTTGGAAGGTTTATGAGCCAATTGTTGTGATGTTCTTGATGTTCATCATAACTCTGTGGTGATTTTTGTGGTTTGATCTAAAACATAGGAGAGAGAAAGAGTTTTTTGTGTTTTTGTAAATTGATTGCTGCCACTTTTCTGACGCGTGAACAATGATTTTTCTCCCTATGAACAGTGTCATAAATGACACTATTTATAGGTGGAAAACTAGGGTTTGAGACCGATACATGGAAAGGACAAAAATACCCCTGCAGTTGGATTAAAGAAACTTGGACAAGAAGAAATAAAGGACCAATGATATTGTGACACCTGGACAGGACTTTAAAAGATAACACTCTAAAAAATAAAATATTATTTAAAAATAAAATAAATAAAAACGAAAATTTAAAATGAAATAAATAAAAATGAGATAAATACATAAAAGGAAAGAAATAAAAGGGGAAGATAATAAACTAAAAAAATATAAAAATAAAAACGAAAATTTAAAAGAAAAATAAAATAAAATATGAATTGATTAAAAAAAGGAAAGAAATAAAAGAAATAATAATAATTAATAAAAAGTAATTAAAATTGTTCCTTTCGGTAACCAAAATGAGGTATTTTAAAATACCTCTCTATCAAAATTTTGTCTGAGACGACGAAATTACTCGACTTTAAAATATGAATAAAAACTTTTAAAATGGTCAAAATTTAGGATATGACACTCGTTTTTCTCGGCAATCATGATAATTCCATAGAACCATAACCGACCTTAACAGTCCCACCACAACAAAACAAATAACACCGCAATTGGAACAACAATAACGCAATCCGATACACCCCCACATTAATTCACCAACTTGACAATAACACTTTTATCTCTTAGATTTAAATATATATGATATGATAGCAATTGGATGGATCACGAGATGCAAAATACGATGGAGAAAGCAAAAGAAAACAACAGTACCTTTTATATATATATATATATATATATATATATATATATATATATAATAATATATGAAA
>Ga0228711_1003183_pt1 | contig 25476 bp, 14 predicted proteins | sample MedpolnodulmetaG_2_FD_177996 | JGI IMG/M metagenome (GOLD analysis project Ga0228711, IMG submission 177996) | Root nodule microbial communities from Medicago polymorpha collected in Santa Monica, California, United States - brown nodules | ecosystem: Host-associated > Plants > Roots > Nodule... | reverse complement strand
CTATACCAGTGGCTCCGACTGAGAGGACATACCAGTAGCTTCACTGTTGGTGGGGAGACAGGGGGGCACATGGACCTCTAGGGAGCAAGAGACCTTGATGGTCAAACTTACACCCAGGCTGACCCATTCCCTATTGACTGATCATATGTCCCCTAATGGATTTCAGAAGAGGCCTCTTTCTATGAAAGACCAACGATTGAAACACATCGTTGTAGAAGAGGAGAAGAGAAGGAGAGGGTGGGAGAGGTTTGTGTGAGAAATGGTGGGGAAGATGGATGGTGTTTATAGGAAGGGCGGGTTGAAAAACCATTAATGGTAGTCAAAAAACGTGTAAAAACGCGTTTTATAAAGTTGACCACCGCCCAAAACGTTTTCTTTGTGGTGTAGACCACCGGCCAAAACTTCTGGTGCAGTCTGAAATATATAATCCGGATTACACATGGATTCCAACGATGGAAACACATCGTTGTAGAAGAGGAGGAGAGGGTGGGAGAGGTTGGTGTGAGAAATGGTGGGGGATGGATGGTAATTATAAGAAGGGAGAGTTGAAAAAACCATTAATGGTAGTCAAAAAAACTTGTAAAAACATGTTTTATAAAGCTGACCACCGCCCAAAACGTTTTCTTTGTGGTGCAGACCACAGGCCAAAACATCTGGTGCAATCCGGATTATATAATCCGGATTACACAAGGATTCCGGATTTTATATTCCGGAAAAATACGATTATGACGTGAACCAAAGGGAAACTTGGGACTTTGTTTATGGTGAGTGTCGGTTCGGATTTTAGAATCCGGATTGCTTTAACATTGGATTCTTTTGTGTGGTCCACATTGCACCGACAATTTTTGTGGTCCACAACGCCCAGATACCTGTATAAAGAGGGGTACCTGTTTTCATTAAAAGTAAACTACACCAAAAAAAAATCATGGAATTCCCTGGCTTTGATTCGAACACCAAGCTAGCAGCAGTCTACTACAACGGTGAAACACCACCCCATCTGTTTAGGATTCGCAACAATGTCACCCTCTCCGCCCTGAAGGATGAGCTGGGTCAAATCAACTGCCAACTCAACCACAGAGACACGAGGAGGGTGGTCGGTGTTGAATATCAATGTCCATTGCCCGACTCAGCCAGATCTCTTCGGTTCAGCCGGATGAAACTCACGAACGACGACGACATGAGAACCATGTTCTCTGTCTTTGGTCAGCACAGTACTAGAGGTCCGATCGAGTTGGACGCTTCGTTGGTTAGATCTGCTGAACAAATTCTGAAAAGTTTGCACCGGCCCAGGAACTACGAAGAAATCCGGTTCTGCTGGAGGGACCAGAGGAGGAAGAAGTTAGTTTAGATGATCCGTGATAATGTGCTATGTTTTAATTAATCGCGTGTTTTATGTTGTTTTAATTGCGTATTAGTTATGTGTTGTTGAATCAAGTTGTTTCATTATGTTTTAATTTACATCAAAGATGTTCATTTAATCGATAAAATAACCAAAGATACGCAGTCCTAATTATGAAATCCGGATTAACATAGAGCGTAAGTGTATTCCGAAATACGAAATCCGGAATACTTCAACATAGGATTCTTTTGTGTGGACCACATTGCACCAAGAGTTTATGTAGTCCACAACATCCAAGGACCTCTATAAATACACCCTCCCCGGTTTTCAACTTCAATACCAGCAAAACACACCAAAGAAAACCATGCAAATTTTTGTCATTAAGCTGAGGATCTTTCTCACGCGTCGCAAATAAATAGCTCTCTATTTGATCGCGTCCGCGTGATGAAGATCTTCCGCATGTTGACAAAAATATATAGATACAACGAGGTTGCTCTATATTTGAATATCAAGATGTTTCTATGAGTTAGATCTTGCTGCCTGCCAGATGAATATGTCATTTGGCAAGGCAGCAGGATCTAACTCAAAGAAATCCTCTTGAAACACTTTGCCTTTCTTTATTATGTTGCAGATCTAAAAGATTCATCATTTATGTTATTATGGTTTTCTTTAACTTTTTATTTGTCTTATGTTGCTTCTATTTATGTTATGTACCTTTGTTCTATTTTTTTCAAGCCATTCGCCACGAAAACGATCCAAATAAAGGGTTTGATGTGGTTCAGATTATATAATCCGGACAAATTTCATGCACTCCAGAATATAAAATTTGGAACACCTCAGTAACATTTTGGTTGGTGACGTTTCACCAAAGTTATGGCCGGTTAGTGGAGTTTGAATGCATTTTTTGACGGTTTTGAATGTGGAACACATTTTATTTGACTGTAATTAAGACCTATGATTTATTTAAGGCTATAAAAAGGCTTGGATCTTCAACATTTTCCTTCATTCTTCTTCACCTCCTTTCTTACATTTTCTTCAATTTATTTTAGTTTTTTAGGTAGGTTTTAGGAGTGTTTGTGGTGTCATGGTCATTGTTATACGACCCCTGCAATTGCATTGCAGCTTATGCGGAGGTCGTATAACGGTCAACAAAGGCCCTTGACATCAAAGAAAGACACAATATATTCATATCATATATGTCCGGATTTTATTTTCCGGAAACTCTAACAATCTGGTTCGGAAAACGAAATCCAAACCAAGGACATTATTGAAATTTTTGCAGGACGCGCGAGAAGGCAACATGGTGAAAAAAGTAATACTCTAGTTTATATCAAAAACACATATCATGATAAGCGATAAACGTTTATCTATAAGTTTGCATAAGCTTGCGACACTTGGCATATGTTATTTTCTCACAATTTACGTTAATTCATATACTCCAAGAAGACAATCGAAGAAACAATTGATTGTTTTTTTTAAGTCATCAACGTAAATACATCAAAGACTTATAGCACATTAATCTTTGTCCAATTTTTTGCTTGATTGCAACAAGCTCATAAATGCTTTGAATATTTTCGACATTTTTGTTACCTAATCAAGTTTCTATGGAAGTGGAAAATTTAGTGCTCCTAGTTATTTTAATTACGAGGAATAAGAGTATTTGTTATAGTAAGAGCAACTGTAATTTCATCATCAATTTGTGAATGGCCCCGAGCATATGTCACGTTTAATTTTGAGATTACCAGTATTGCCAGAAGGATGCATGTGGCACATTTAGCTCTAACTTCTCACATGTCCCCTATAAAATAAATAGAATTCAATATCCCTTTTTTTACACGTGCATTACATAATTATCTTTGATCAAAGATATCTCATTTCATTTTGTAAAAAAATCCCTTTCGTCTTGTAAGTACAATTTAATTAATAGTTGTAAAGACATAAGATCTGAATTTAAACTTTAAATTACCCACTTCTCCATGTAGTGACTCCACATTTAAAAAATCAATTTCATTTTGTTTGTCAATGGATCAACCCAAACCATTAAATTATTATGGTATAATAAAAAAAAATTATAACAATTATATATTTTTTGGTACAATATTTTTTAATAAATAGAGAAAAATAGAATATATCATATATGTGCTTCTATTATATGACGCCATTAAACTAACTCTTATAAATAAGAAAATGAATGATAACTAATTTTTTTTTTAAGGAATGAAAAGTGTTAGTTAGTTAGTTAATAATAAAAATCTGTGTATGGAGTTGGTTAATTGCAATTGCTTTGTACCCGCGCTCACATGCTCTTTCTATTTTTGTTCTTTCCATTTTCTTTTTCCGATCAATCTTTTTCTTGATTTCTTCGTCTTCCTCCTCACTTCTCTTTCATTTTCCATTCACATTCCTTCAAACGAGGCTTCGCTCCTCCATCATCTGAAATCCACTACTGCATTTTGATTCTTTAATTTTTCACGCCAAAACTAAAAAATGTCAGAAATGTAATAAAACCGCCAATTTTTTTAATGTTTAGTTGCACTTCAATTTGATCTTTTAGGGTATTATAGTTGTGGGAAGCATTCTCTTCATAAGTAATAATTATTGAAGTTGGAATGTTCCAGAGTATCGATATCTTGTATCTTTAATTAGCTAGATCCCTTTGTTAACTGGTACGCACGAGTCTTAGTTGTCAATGACTTGGGTCAACTTGACAATGTTAAAAGAGTAACGAGAAATGAACATTCATAAGTGGTGTGTGGTATTCTTATTTGGATACACTATCACGCACCTGAATTTAAACTTATAAGCTATTGTTGTTAAAAATTGGATGGTCCTCTAATGATAAAATGACATAATTATGCATACATACGAATGACCGAATTCACACAATTTGAATTCGAACTAGAAGGACTAATATCTCAAGATAGCGATAGGAAAATGTTTGGTATATACAACTTGAGAAAGAGATACATATAGAGATTGATGTGATATAGCTAGAGACTTGTTTGGTATTTACATTTTCTTGATTTTTTAAAAATATTTAAAATTTGGAAAGTGAGTTGGTAAAGAACAGCAGCTATTATGTATTATATATAGTTAAATTTGCATAATTTGTGTAACACTTTTCAGGTCAATGCAACTAGCCGTGTGCGAGGGAAATCCAGGCTTATATCAGAGCTCTTGAACAAGCGGATCAGCTGGTAGCAGAGAGGTAAATACCAAATGCAGATATATCAACAATTAATATATCAAATATACGTATTATTAATTTCCTTTGAGGTGCTAAGTCACTGTGGTGTGAAATATTCTTTACGGGGATCCAGCTCAACAGATCCAGAGCTTACCAGGCTGCTGAAGTGCTACGTAAGTGCTTTGTGCCGTTAAGAAAGGTCGAAAATGAAAGAAGTAGCTTCCCGAGGTTATAACCTTTAAAACCTCAGGTTATCTAGGCTACTTCTTTCGTTTATTACCTTTAAATAGCTTATTCAAATCTGGAGGAATTGTTTGTGCTTGCTGGCTATCGTCCATGAAAATATGGAGATATATACACCTTCGAGTGCTTTGAAGTATACTTTTCAAATATAATTTTTTGTTTTGCTCTTTGAAGTGTTTTGTGCTTATTGAATAGAAGTTTACAAAATAAAACTCTTACCATTTAGTTGACACTTCTTAGACGAATGTAATAGAAGAGCATGATAACACGTTATTCTTTTGTGTAATTTAATGTTTGCTTGATATGAATACTGAAGCATGCTCATATAAATGATTTTAATGTTCGTCAGTTTCAATGGAAGTGGAAATTTGGTGCTCCTAACTTTTTTAATTTTGAGGAGTAAGTGTTTGGTCTGGTAAGAGTAGCTTCGTTAATTTGTAAATGGCCCAGAGCATGTGTCACGTTTGATATTTTTTAAGTACTAATTTACTTTTAGTATCATCAAAAGAATCATTTAAATGCGGATATATCAACAACCTTATTTTTGTGAATAACTCAATGAGACACATGTAAAATTGTGACAACTGATTTGGGACCCAAATTTAATATTTTGTTTTCTACTAATATATATAGTAAAAATTAAAATTAGACAAACCCTATACAAACTCTTAGATGATGTCTCGCAATTTCGTGAATATTTGTTTTTTTTCTAAATTTTCTCAAATCCTAAACTATAAATTGAAAATAATTAGTCTATAAATTCTAACCCAACCGATAAAAAATTATAGGGTACAAACGTCGTGATCTCGACTTAATTGTAGTGAAATTATTAGGTCTCATTTCTAGAGTTCAAATCATAGTGATGCCGACTTAATCCAAAGTTACTCAAGAATAAATTATCCTCAACAGTATCAGCATACACCGATTAGAAGGTGAACTTAACGGATTGCATTGCTTTGTGAAAATTGCTTGTAGGATAGGTTTTGGTTGAACATGAAAATATCTTTTTAACCGAACATACTTATTGGCAATGAAGTCAAAGCCTAAATCTAACGGGGAGAGGTTTGCAAGCTTGCATAAGAGAACAATTTGAGACTAATTATGAGTGGTGGAGTAGATGGATTTGTTGTGTCTCATGATTTTTTTTTCTTTTCAGCATGGACACAACAAATCCATCTACTCCACCACAAATCCAAGAGTTAAATAAGGGTTTAGATGCCACTGTCTAAAGTAATAAAGTGATCTAAGAGTTAAAAGGTAGAGTATCTTTAGTACCATAAAGTTAGAGAAATGTGTTTCATCTAAAGGGGCGATTTAAGCTTGTATCAGTGTTTGATCATTGATACTAATATATGATGATTAGATCATACTTAAGAGTGAAAACCAAAATATAAGCGACAATACAATGTTAACGCATCGTAATTAAGATTTGTAATTATCAATAAGTGTTTTAAGGTATTCTAACAATTTAGTCTTTTGAATCCGCTATAAGACTAATTATAAGACTAATACTTAAATTGATTGTATGAGACCTGATTTTTTTTTACTAGCTTATCATCCAAATAAGCTGCTATAGAAATCAAATTCAAATCTTTTTTAGGGGAGAATCATGTTTCCAAATATTCCAAAACCATATTAGCGACAACATAGTATATTTTAAAGAAAAGAAAAGATGCTTATATCATTTTATTACTAAGGAGTGTATTTTCTTCAAAAAAATAAATAATAATAAGTGTATTAACACATGGCGTTACATCAAAATAAGTAACAAGACTAGCTGATAATATGACTACTCTTGCTAATGCATAAACAACCTCATTTGTTTCTTTTTGACTAATGGTGCCAACATAATATTATTGAGCCTAAAAAGTACTTACATATGTTTTTCAATTATTTTACAATATATACCACAAAATAAATAGAATTATGTTCCTATTTTTTATACTTTAAACACGTGCATTTCATAAGGAAAAAAAATCATTTTGTCTTACAAGTGTAACTTGGTTGACAGTTACACTTAAAGTGTATGAGTTCAATATATAGGTTTCTTGACAAAAAATAAGTCAATTTAATTTTGTTTGTAAATAAATCAACACAAACCATTATATTATTATGATATAATAAATAATTTTTTTGGCAATTTTTGTTATTATAATAATGTAAATTAATTTTACACTAAAGTTGAATAAAAATAGAAAGATGGGTTTGTACTAGATGAAGCCATTAATTAAAGTTTTATGAATAAGGAAATGAATGATCTTCAAAAAAAAAAAAAAGGAAATGAATGAAAAGTGTATATAGTTAGTTACACCCGCGCTCACACACTTTCCTTCCTTCTCTTCTTGTTTTCGTACCCTTCTCCTCCGGAAACGGTGTTCTTCCAGTGATTCTCATCACTCTCACATTTCTTTCCATCTTCTTTCTCTCTCTCTCTCTCTCAGATCAATCTTCTTCATTCTTCTTCTTCTTCCACATCACTTCTCTTCAATTTTCTTTTCACATTCACAATGTTCATTCATCTCAACATTAATTCCTTCTGATCAACGAACGATGATTCTGCCCACTGTTCACAATCCGAAATCCACTTCCGCATTTTGATCGTTTAATTTTCCGCGCCAAAAACAGTTACGTTAATTTTCCACATTTCGATTCTTTAATTTTCTTCATATATTTTGGATTTATTCATTGATATCTGAATTTCGAATTATTAATTACTACTATTAACCGTTTTCTTTGTTTGATGACTGAATGTATGCAGATTCTAAGGTGAAATTGAAAAAATGTCGAATCAAAATGTGGATTCGCCGAAAGGTCAATCGATGCAGATGAGGAGAGCAACATCGAGAGGCGCGGCAACGACGTTCTCAATGGAGGTGTTCGACAACGAAGTTGTGCCTGCGTCACTCGCTTCGATTTCGCCTATTCTCAGAGTCGCTAACGAGATCGAAACAGAGCGTCCTCGAGTTGCGTATCTATGTATGTATCATGCATATTCATGATGAATCAACCGTTTCAATTAAGGCTCGCTAATTATTAATTAATTTATAATAATAATAATAGTAATAATAATAATAATAATCTTTGTAATTCAGTTGTAAGTGCTTTGTTAATTTGTTGCTTGTTAAAATGAAATAATGCAGGTAGATTTTATGCATTTGAGAAAGCGCACAGGTTGGATCAGAGTTCCAGTGGCCGTGGTGTTAGGCAGTTTAAGACTTTGTTGCTGCAACGATTGGAGAGGGTATGTTTCATTTCTAATTCAGTTTTGCATTTTTAATGTTCATGCAAAATGACTATGTTACTATAATTAACAAACTTTGCTTAATCGAATCATGTAATAGCTAGGTGCTAATTATTATTTTTGGTAAATAGCTAGGTATTAATTCTAAAACATTATAATTTTGTGTAAGTTGAAGTTAATATTCATTTATACATCAATTTTTTAGGTCAATGAATTGAATTCAAATTCTCCGCATTGTATGTTTCCGCATCCACATAGTTAGCCACATCATTAGCCGAAACATGTTTTTTATTTTAGTTCATAAACTAAAAATATAATTTAAACTCTATATCGTCATATCTCAACCAACAACTATTGATGTGGTTCACTACGGAGAAATATGCTACCGTCGGGTATCATAATTCCTTAATTGTCAAGTGATAACAAGAGATGAATTTTAATGTGTATGTCCACTTCTAATAAGTAATGTATGTGATATTCTTATTTGGCTATACAATTATGAACAATAACTTTATTAATGGGAACTCATATTAGTATCCTTGACATAAACTATCCATATTAAAAATTAAGAAATATTATTTGAACAACTAAAAATTGATAATATATTCGATATCATATATAAATGTACAATTTATAACTATTGATTTGATTAAAAGAAAAAAGAAAAAAAAACTAACAAAAAAATTATATCTAAACAATATATAAATACATAGTTGAACAACTAAATTATTGTCCAAATATTAAAAATTGGATGGTCTAATGATATGATGGATGACCCAGTTTGAACTTGAAGGTCCAATATGAGTAATTGAGTAAGAGTCTATTTTGATTTTGACCCAAAAGAGTCAAAGTCTATAGTAACGCCACATGTATATGTGGACACGAAGCATCTAGACAAACATTTTCCTCGGTTTTTTATTTGAAACTCACGTTCCATTTTCCTTGCTGTCGTCCTCCCTCCGAAGCCATTTCTTTCTCCCCGTTTCCCCCCATAACTCAGAAATGGATTCATCCAATATTCTTATTGGAACAGATTGGGGTATTCCTAAGCATATTAAGAAATCATTTGCTCCCTTCCCCTTTTAGTAACTGATATTACCTTTTCATTAACAAAATATTCTTTTCAAATTTGGAAAGTGAGTTAAACTTGTATAATTTGTGGAACACTTACCAGGACAATGCAACTAGTCTTGCCTCTCGGGTTAAGAAGACAGATGCAAGGGAAATCCAGGCTTATTATCAACAATATTATGAACAATATGTCAGAGCTCTTGACCAAGCGGATCAGGCAGACAGGTAAATACTAAATACAATGTTTCTCTAATTTCCTATGTGTTGTAGCAGATTCTGTACATTGAAATCTTTTTACAGGACCCAGCTCAGTAAAGCTTACCAGACTGCTGGGGTGCTCTTTGAAGTGCTTTGTGCCGTTAATAAGACTGAGAAGGTCGAAGAAGTAGCCCCTGAGGTTAGTCTCCATTCATATAATTTCACATTTTATTTTGCTCAAAAAAGTAAATTTAATTTTTACTTTCAAATATTTAAATCTAGAGGCATTGTTTGTGTTTACAGATTATCGCCGCTGCTAGAGATGTCCAGGAAAACCTGGAGATTTATGCATATTCATATAATATTCTTCCTCTAGATGCTGCTGGTGCTTCTCTGCCCATTATGCAGTTTGAAGAGGTGTTTTTGAGTGACTAATGTTAAATCCTTGTGTTTCTTTAACTTGGCATAGTACTGAGTTTGAAATGCTTTCTTTTGCTATTAGATTAAGGCTGCTGTTTCTGCGCTCTGGAACACTCGTGGCTTGAACTGGCCTGGCTCATTTGAGCAACAGAGGCAGAGAACCGGAGATTTGGACATCCTTGATTGGCTTAGAGCAATATTTGGCTTCCAGGTATGTATTTCGTACACAGAATATGGTAGAAAAAGATTTATTGTTGACCAAATTTTTGTATGGTCTCCTTCAATTGTTTGTGTTTGGTTTGTTTGAGTACAGAAGGACAATGTGAGGAATCAAAGAGAGCATTTGATTCTGCTTATTGCTAACTCGCATATAAGGCTACACCCTAAACCCGAGCCTTTTAACAAGGCATGTATCTGTTTCACACTTTCTCAGTTTCAGGCAATTTAAAAGCCGAAACTGTAATCAAAAGAACACTAGTCGGTAACTGAATTCACAAGTTTTTTCTCTGCTTTCCTTTTGATTTTATCATTCCAGCTCGATGATCGTGCTGTTGATTCTGTGATGAAAGACCTTTTTAAGAATTACAAAATGTGGTGCAAATTCTTGGGACGGAAGCATAGTTTGCGGTGAGATATAACTATATCAGCATCAACGGACATTTGCGCTTTTATGTTTTGCCTTATGAATTTAAAGAATAAAATCTGAAATTGTTTATGGTTAAAAGTGTTTTTGTTGTTCTTTTACGCAGACTGCCTCAAAGTCAACCAGACATACAGCAGAGGAAGTTGCTTTATATGGGATTGTATCTTCTCATTTGGGGTGAAGCGTCAAATGTTAGATTCATGCCAGAGTGTCTATGCTATATATTTCACAATGTGAGTACAAATATACCACATGTTTCACTATATCTTGTGCCACAATGTCTCCACAATTGTAACATAACGGTCTTCTCTTTAATCTTTTTAAATTTATTAGTGATTTGCACATTTTCTAATAATGGCCAAGTATGACATCAGATGGCATATGAACTGCATGGTTTATTGGCTGGAAATGTCAGCATTGTCACTGGTGAAAATATCAAGCCTTCTTATGGTGGAGATGACGAGGCATTCCTACGAAAGGTTATCACACCCCTATACCGAGTAATTGAGAAGGTGTGATTTTATCTTTGGTCATTGTTGTAATATCTCAGGTGCCTATGTTCCCTGTAAAGATTTGCAAAATTGTAATATCCATGTTGATCATTCCAGGAATCTAAGAAAAGCAGAAATGGAATGGCTTCACACTCAGCATGGTGCAACTATGATGATCTAAATGAGTATTTTTGGTTTGTTTTCCTTCAAAATTTTATTACTAAAATTAACTTAGTTTGTTTCATTTCATCATTCATTACTTGACTGTTTTTGTTGTTGTTGTTGTTGTTGTTGCAGGTCACTTGATTGCTTTTCTCTTGGATGGCCTATGCGTGATGATGATGATTTTTTTAAATCCACAAGTGATATGACACAGGTTACATTTTAAGAAGTTACTGGATTGATACAAAATGCTTTATTTTTAGCACTTATATAAATTCCATATCAGGGAAGAAAGGGTGCATCAAGAAAATCTGGGAAACTTGGAAAATCAAATTTTATTGAAACACGGACATTTTGGCACATCTTCCGCAGTTTTGATCGTCTCTGGACCTTTTTTTTACTGGGTTTGCAGGTATTTGTGTTAAAAAAGGGACATGCTTTAAGTCAGTATTCCCCCTTATTGTGTTTATGACAAGTCTTGAGATTTCTCATTACAGGTGATGTTCATTATTGCATGGGATGGGATTTCACTGATAGATATCTTTCAGAAGGATGTTTTATATAAACTGTCTAGTATATTCATCACAGCATCCATTCTGCGCTTACTTCAAAGTATGAAACATTCACTAAAGTGCTTTTGTTAAACTTATCAGAGTCACTCAGAACAAAAAAATTATATTAATGGTCTGGACGTCTGGTTATCCTATTTCTGTTGCTTCCTCCGGTCTTATTTATAAGAAACAATTGACTTTTTAGTTTCATTGAATAATTAATGTATCCGGTTTAGAATTTTTTAGAATTTCACAAGTCATCATGTGGGAAATACGAACCTCACAAGTCATACGAGAAGCCGGATTAGGACTAGATTTTACTTTAGTGTTTGACAAGTTCCAACGGAATTCGAGTGTTTAATTTAATGACGCATTGTTATCAGAGTTCTTTCTCTCCCTCTATTCACTGTTGTGGTTTTATGCATGTTATGTGCATATGATTTGCTCCTAACATATCATTTGTATTAATTTTGAAGTAATTTTTTTCAGAAAAAAAGTTTTGGAAGGACAATTTATATAAGATTAATCGGCTCTTTACCTTAAGGTTTTACTTGACATGTATTATTTGGTGATCAATCAATTAATTATACGGTGTTATGTATTATAATGTTTCTAGCTGAAAAGTAAGGATAAGCTATTATTTTTAATAATACTTTGCTTTTTCTTTTTGATGTGTTTTTAATATATTTTTAATATATATATTGGTCAAGTAGCCTATTGGCTAGAAATTCACCTCTTAAGAAGTGGGGTGCCCGGTGTTCGAACCCGGCCTCTGCATATATTATGCAATGTCCCTACCAACTGAACTTAGCTCACGGGGACTGAAGTATGTATATATTACTGTCCTGTTTGTTTTTTTTCTTGCTTGTTCCTATATATTTGCTTTAATTTCTGTTCCTCCTTGTATTTATTTAGGTATCTTGGACCTAGTCCTGAACTTTCCAGGCTATCATCGATGGAAATTCAGCGATGTGCTAAGAAATATTCTTAAAGTCATTGTCTGCTTTATATGGGTTATCATTCTTCCACTGTTTTATGTACAATCTTTCAAGGGTGCACCTCAGGGCCTCAAGGAGCTGCTTGTTTTTTTCAAACAAATAAAAGGCATCCCACCATTGTACATGTTGGCAGTTGCATTGTATATGCTACCAAATTTATTAGCAGCTGCTCTCTTTCTTTTCCCAATGCTACGGCGTTGGATTGAAAACTCAGATTGGCACATAGTTAGGTTATTCTTATGGTGGTCTCAGGTAGTCATGTTTTCTGTTCTCTTGAACATTTAAGTATTTCTCTTCTTGGTTTAAAATGAAACTATTTTGTTGGTGATAAGTGGTTTTCAACGTAATTGCTGGTTATTTTGGAAGTAGTGCAAATTGACCCCTGGGCTAGAATTCTGTGGGTGACAGGATATTTTTCCGCTTGTTTTCTTTAAATGGAAGGAAAAGACATATCTCTCTCATGTTAAGAGCATGTAAATATAGCTAATATTAATGAGGACTATTGTAGCGAGAACAATCCTTGAAGATCGATAAACCTGCAATTATTTGTTAATACGCACTGCATACATATATTTACACGCACAGAATAATGAGTCATTGACTGTTTGTCTATTAAAAACCTCTGTTTGCTTTAATATGTCTACTTTTTTTCTCTCAATGATCTGGGTATCATCCGTCCATTAACTAACTGATCATATCTCTCCATGCAGCCAAGAATATATGTTGGAAGAGGAATGCATGAAAGTCAATATGCTCTCCTAAAGTAGGATTCACACAGCACTGTTCCTGAAGTAATTTATGCCAGTTTTCCTTTGTTTATATTATGGAAAGTGTTTTATCCTCTACTCTTTCATGAATTTCAGGTATACTATTTTCTGGGTGTTGCTTTTGGCTTCAAAATTTTTATTCAGCTTTTATGTCCAGGTAAAGTATTATATATGCAATCATTGTTACTTACATAACAAGCTAGCCTTGTGAAGTTATTGGGCCTCTTGTTTAATTGTTGCATTTATTTTCAGATAAAACCTCTAGTTAAGCCAACCAAAGACATAATGAGCATTCAACATGTTGATTATGCTTGGCATGAGTTTTTCCCCAATGGTAATTTCTTCTTCTTTTTTCCAAAGACTTTGCAACTTGTGGTTTTTGATCAAATATTTTCTACTCGATGCAGCTCAAAACAACTATTGTGCAGTTGGTGCACTTTGGGCTCCTGTACTTATGGTTTGTATGTTATATATCTTGGTTATGTTTACATATATTGATTTTTTCACTTGTTCAGATATCTCAGTATATCATGTCATTTTCAATACAGGTTTATTTCATGGACACTCAAATTTGGTATGCAATCTTCTCAACTTTGTATGGTGGCATTGTTGGAGCCTTTGATCGTCTAGGAGAGGTCTTCATCTGTTTTATCTTATTCTAGATTAATTTGAAATTGATTATCTTCTTAGGTTTTCCTTTTAAAAACTTTGGCCAAATACACACACAAACAGAAACTCAAACATATGCAGTTGAGTTAAGAAATTAATGGGACCCTTTTGGATACAAAGTATTGGATCATCATTTGCTTATATTTGTATGAAATTCTGAATTCCTCAATTTTTAAAGAACCTTGGACTTCGATTTTCATTTTTCATGGGAACTTCAGATTGGAATGCATTTATAGCTTTTAAAAATAGTTTTATACTTCAATTTACAATTGTTTAACAGTCAGTTATCTGTTTTCTTTCACAGATACGCACTCTGAGCATGCTAAGATCACGGTTTCAGTCATTGCCTGGTGTATTCAACACATGCTTGGTTCCTTCTAATAAGAAAAAAGGCAGATTTTTCTTCTCAAAGCAATCTTCTGAGGTTCTTGCTACCACATTTTAATTGTCAAGTAAATTAAGATAAATACTTATTCATACTCATATTAGTTTCTGTGCTTGTGTAGAATTCTGCAAGCAGAAGGAGCGAAGCTGCCAAATTTGGCCAATTATGGAATGAAATTATTTGCAGTTTTCGTGAGGAAGATCTCATAAGTGATAGGAAAGACCTCAGAGACAAACCCTTCAGTTTTTTCTCAATCATAACTTCTAGTCTTCCTCCTCTATGTTTTGATTCTCTTTACACAACCTGTTTTAGGACTAAACTATGTTTGTATGACTTCAGGGAGATGGATCTTTTGCTGGTTCCTTACTCGTTGGGTCCTGATCTCAAAATAATTCAGTGGCCACCATTTTTGCTTGCAAGCAAGGTTAGTGGGATTCAATTTTAATATTATGTTTATAAGTGGATCATACAATGACAGTGTCAACCTTTACAGATTCCTGTAGCACTGGATATGGCAACTCAATTTCGAGGGAGGGACTCTGATCTTTGGAAGCGCATATGTGCAGATGAATATATGAAATGTGCTGTAATTGAATGCTATGAATCTTTTAAACAAATTTTACACGATTTGGTGATAGGAGAAACTGAAAAAAGGTATATTGTTTTGGTGTATATTAATTTTAGTTTACATTTCATGCCAAAAGCATTAAGATAGTAGCAACGATTTTTTGTGTGGTACAAATTAGATCCTGTTCTCATAACAATATCCTGCCTAGATCTGTTTTTTTTAATGGCGATTACACTAATAAATATGTTCTTATTTCTCCACTTTTAATCTATTTATACTTCAAATCTCTTTCGGGGTGATTTGACAACATGTAATAACTAAATGAAAAGGATGAAATGGTTAACTTGCCTGATCATTATTAGTTTGACTCACATTAATTCAAAATTTTACACTGCATTCCAATGGCACTTATAATTGAAGCTATAAGTTTAATTTAAATTGAATCATTATCAGTACTCTGAATTCGTTATGATGGATCAGGATAATTTCCATCATTGTTAAAGAAGTCGAGAGCAACATGTCAAAGAATACACTTACTACAAATTTCCGTATGGGCTTTTTGCCCTCCCTTTGCAAGAAGTTTGTGGAGCTTGTGGAACTCTTAGTGAGTCTTCAGAAGGAAACTAACTATCTGTTGTATTCTTGACTCGTTCTTGCTTTTAACCATTCTATTTGGAAACTTGTGCATTCCTTTTTGTCACAGAAAAATGCAGATCCAACAAAGGGAGGTAGAGTGGTGGTCTTGCTGCAGGACATGTTAGAAGTGGTTACTGATATGATGGTGACTGAAATCAGGTTAGTTTAACACAACGACACTGAACTTGGAATATATCCTATATTATTAATATGATGGAGTGGATCGATCTTTCATATTAATATGCTTGCCTTTTATTTTCTTGTCACTTTCATTAGTGAATTGGCAGAACTTCAGCAAATTAGTAAGGATACTGGAGAGCAAGTTTTTGCTGGAACTGAGGCAATGCCTGCTATAGCATTCCCTCCTGTGGTTACAGCACATTGGGAGGAACAGGTACTTGCTTAGTATTGTAACTTTAATTTTAATTCGTATTTTTTTAGTTTATTATTGTTCAACAATCCAAAAGTGTCCATAACAAATGAATTATTTTGATTTTTCCAGTTAAGACGTCTCTATCTACTCTTGACGGTGAAGGAATCAGCCATTGAGGTTCCAACAAATAGTGAAGTACGCAGAAGGATTGCATTCTTTACAAATTCATTGTTCATGGATATGCCCCGTGCTCCCCGCGTTCGTAAAATGCTCTCATTCAGGTTTAGTATAGTTCCTTGAAACATCTGTGAACTTAATCTGCCCATGTTATCCTTTCTAGAGAATATAAACTGCAGGACCATCACTTTTGTGTGTAAACTAAATGGTGCAAATTAAAAATAAAGCTAATAGAAGCTATATCCATCAGTTTATTTGATTTTTTCTTCTTCTTTAGATTGTTTCACTCTTCGGGCACTATAGGCCCTTCAAAATCATTAAAAAACATGTATAGGCCCTTGAAAAAAAATCATGTATAGGCCTTTTGATCCTCCAATATCTCTCCATCACTCTTTGTAGCACATATATGATTCCATGGTCGATTTCCGTCATGAAATCAAATTGATTTTCTGTTTTAGCGGTTTTATCGTCTTAAATTGATTATTATCTTATTTTTATATATATATTACACATTTCTTTTGTTATTTATTTTTGTCTGTCGTAGAATTTCTTATGCGTAAGTTTCAAAATGTGATACATCAAGAAACTGTCCTGTGCTTATTATATATAACCTCTTTGCTTCTTCTTTTCAGTGTCCTAACTCCATACTACAGTGAAGAGACCGTGTACTCTAAGAATGACATTGAGGTTGAAAACGAAGATGGTGTGTCAATCATATATTATTTGCAAAAGATCTTCCCTGGTTTGTAACATTTCACACATCATAGCTCTATTGACTGTATAATGATAATATAGAACGGACTGGGTGAAATTTAGTAATTTTGCCAGATGAATGGAATAACTTCATGGAGCGACTTGATTGTAAGAAAGATAGTGAAATATGGGAAAAAGATGAGAATATATTACAACTACGTCACTGGGCCTCATTAAGAGGACAAACTCTTTGCAGGACAGGTATATGATGATTCCCTTTCCCCTCCCCTCTGGCTGCATTTTGGCCGATTGATATTTTTCCTCTTATAAACTATTGTAGTTAGGGGAATGATGTACTACCGGAGGGCGTTAAAGCTCCAGGCATTTCTTGATATGGCTAGTGACAGAGGTAAGACTAAGTTGCTTTTATTGTATGAGAGATATTTAGCTGAATGTATAGGTACCATAGAACGCACCAGATTTTTAGTTTTTTGCAAACCCTGGGACCTTACTGTTTTCTTATCTGTACACACCTTTAACAAACATGTCCTTTTTTACCTGAAATCTAGTAGAAAGTCTTTTCCTATTCATCATTATGGCTCAAAAGGGCAGTTAGTTATCTGCCAAGATGATTGCCCCTTTTTTTCATTTTTTATTTCTGGTTTTGTGCAGAGATCCTCGATGGATATAAAGCTATTACACTTCCATCTGAGGAAGACAAAAAGAGTCATAGGTCCCTATATGCGAATTTAGAGGCTATGGCTGACATGAAATTCACATATGTTGCTACCTGTCAGAACTATGGGAATCAGAAGCGTAGCGGAGACCGCCGTGCTACGGATATCTTGAATTTGATGGTTAAGTATGTTCGTCTGTTGTTAATTTAATTTGTATATATTAAGTCAACATGGATTTGTCTTTTTTAGTTTCCCAAGTCCACTTGATTGAAGAATCTAATTTTTGGTTCTCTATTTATAGCAATCCCTCACTTCGTGTTGCGTATATTGATGAAGTTGAAGAAAGAGAAGGTGGAAAAGTGCAGAAAGTTTATTATTCTGTACTGATCAAAGCGGTGGACAAACGTGACCAAGTAAATGCATATTGTTATAAGATAAGTAGTTAATTCCTAATGGCTGCCTTAGAAATAATTGATTTTGTATCTTCTCTGAAGGAAATATTTCGAATAAAACTTCCGGGTCCAGCAAAATTAGGAGAAGGGAAGCCGGAAAACCAAAACCATGCGATTATTTTTACTAGAGGGGAAGCTCTTCAGACTATTGACATGAACCAGGTAAAATATATAAAATGAAGCCTTATGAAGTTGACAGTGGATGTCAGTGCAAATTGAAGATGGTGTATTTGAAAATTTCTTATAGGATAATTACTTGGAAGAAGCTTTAAAAATGCGCAATCTTCTGGAAGAATTTAACGAGGATCATGGAGTGCGCCCGCCTACCATACTAGGTGTTCGTGAGCATATCTTTACTGGCAGGTTATGATTTTTTTTTCTACCTATGCTAATACTATCAAGTTTAGATTTTATATTACTGAATTTATCACCTGTTACAGTGTCTCTTCCTTGGCTTGGTTTATGTCAAATCAAGAAACTAGCTTTGTCACTATTGGTCAAAGAGTTCTTGCAAGACCATTAAAGTAAGTTTTTGTTTGTTTTATGTTTTTTATTTCTTGGTCGTTCATGCAGTGCTTGTTTATCTTATTCCGCCAGCCTTTTCAATTTAAGACTGGTTTCAGAGGCTAGCATATTCAACTGATGATTTTTTTTACTTTTCCCCAAGTAGAATGTTCACTTACCACCCTTGCTATTTAATTTTTTCGTGACAATAATCCGTTAACCATTAGAATTTTCTTTTTTCTATCCTCTGTCATTGTCACGGAAAAAAATTAAAATACATATAATATAATTAAAATACGTGTTTTCTGTTTGATGAGCTATGATAAATATATATTTTCAATTGTAGGGTTCGATTCCACTATGGTCATCCAGATGTTTTTGATAGAATTTTCCATTTAACCCGCGGAGGAATCAGCAAGGCTTCTCGTGGCATCAATCTGAGCGAGGATATATTTGCAGGTAATATTCTTGATATATATTTTTGGCAGTGGTATGGATAGTTATTTCTCTGCATCACACGTGCCTTTTCTTATTCAGGATTCAACTCAACACTAAGACGTGGGAATATTACTCATCATGAATACATCCAAGTTGGAAAGGGTAGGGATGTCGGGCTTAATCAAATCTCTCTTTTTGAAGCAAAAGTGGCATGTGGTAATGGAGAGCAGATACTAAGCAGGGATATCTACCGGTTGGGGCATCGATTTGACTTTTTCCGAATGCTATCGTTTTATTTTACAACCGTTGGGTTTTATATCAGCTCAATGGTAATGATCACGCAAAAAATACTGTTATATTTCTTTTTATGGAAAAGCAATAATTGTTTTAGGAAATTTTGTTGCTAAAATTTATCTAATGGTCTATTAATATAATAATAAGAGCAATGAGTATGGAAATTATTTTATGATCCGTTAAAATCTAGGATTACCCTCATACTTGTGAGTTTACCAAGGCTTGTTGATTTAAGTAGCTAGGAGTTTTGTTCTTTTTGTGTAAATCTTGAGATTCAAGTCTTGGGGAAAAAAAATCCTGGGAGAACTTTAGCTCTCTCCAGTTAGTGCATCTAACTTGACTTAGATTAGTCAAGAGCTAAAGTAGCTTCCAAATATTGATGATCTCAGGTAAGAAAGATAACAACCAGGGGCGAAGGGCTTCACACCCATGGGGTAGCATTGGCTACCCCAAAAGAAAAGAAAAAATCTTGAATATTTAACTTAGGTATATATGTAGCTAACCCATTATGATATTATTTGGCTACTCCAAACAATTTTGTTAGTTAAAATAGAGATGATATTATAAAAATATTGATAATCTATTTAGTTTAGTGTCAATTATGGATAAATTTGACTTCTAAAAACTCCTTAGAGCTCAACATTTATAAATAACTATCGTTAGCTTTTATTTTCTTTGTTGCAGTTTCATTAAATATGAGTAAAATTAATTAAGTTTCGTATATTAGTGTTTAATTTTTTTTTCTTCATATTTGGCCCCCTCGTAAAAATAGTGCTAGCTTCGCCGCTGATAACAACACTACGAGTTGACAACTTCTTGATCGAAGCAATATAATTGACTTGGTTACATTTCTTTCAGATTTTATCTTTTTGTTCTTAACTAGCTGTCTACATCTAGCACTAAAACTTTCTTCTGCCGTTCACAGTTAGTGGTCATGACGGTTTATGCTTTCTTATATGGCAAACTTTACCTGTCATTGAGTGGAGTTGAGGCTGCTATAGTTAAGTTTGCTAGAAGGAAAGGGGATGACCCTTTGAAGGCAGCAATGGCTTCTCAATCTCTTGTTCAAATAGGTCTTCTAATGACTCTGCCCATGATCATGGAAATTGGACTAGAGAGAGGGTTCAGAACTGCTTTAGGTGATCTCATAATAATGCAGCTACAGCTTGCACCTGTTTTCTTCACTTTCTCATTAGGGACAAAGCTGCATTATTTTGGGCGCACTCTTCTGCATGGAGGGGCAAAGTACAGAGCAACTGGGCGTGGTTTTGTAGTTCGTCATGAGAAGTTTGCAGATAACTACAGGATGTTCTCCAGGAGTCACTTTGTAAAGGGGATAGAGTTAGCTTTACTTCTCATATGTTATATGATTTATGGATCAGCAACTCCTGACTCAACAGCATATGCACTTCTCTCATGCTCAATGTGGTTTTTGGTGTGTTCTTGGTTGTTTAGTCCTTTCCTTTTTAATCCATCGGGATTTGAGTGGCAGAAGATATATGAGGACTGGGAGGATTGGTCAAAATGGATAAGTAGTCGAGGTGGTATTGGTGTTCCTTCAACAAAGAGCTGGGAATCATGGTGGGATGAGGAACAAGAGCATCTGCAGCACACTGGAATTTGGGGGCTGATTTGGGAGATAGTTCTGTCCCTTCGTTTCTTTCTATACCAGTATGGGATTGTGTATCATTTACATGTAGCCAGAGGTGACCAGAGCATCATGGTAATTATGCTTGACAAATTTAATTTCACTTCATGTTTTCATGTCAAACTAGAATCTGCATCTCAGGGTTTAACTGCTGTAACATCTATATCCATACTATACTGCAGCATTTTAAGACAGAAGTTCCTTGATTAAAGGGAATTTTATTTTAAAAAAACGGGGGAGGGGGAATATTATTATTTATGTAGACGGAGGGGGAGACACTAGGCCATATATTATCCTCTTGGGATTCAAATTCAGCCCCTTTAATTTACAGAGCTAGACAGGCACTGTTGTGCTATCACCTACAGGATGATAAATAACTGCAATGAGACAGTATCTTGTCCTTATTAATTAACACTTTCCCTAGTAAACTAAAAAGAAATAACAGACACGAGGTGTGTATATATATATATAGATAACAGCTTTCTGACATTCGTTTTCTCCAGGTTTATGGTCTGTCCTGGCTAGTCATAGTAGCTGTCATGATCATTTTGAAGGTCAGTTTTCAACGATCAAACTATTCATGAAATAAAACTTTTTTCTATATAACTTTTCGACTAATTGTTGGTGGCATGCTTGCTTCTTAAACTGCAGGTTGTGTCCATGGGTAGAAAGACTTTTAGTGCCGATTTTCAGCTCATGTTTCGTCTCCTCAAGTTGATTCTGTTTATTGGAGCTATTGTCATTCTAATCTTGATGTTTACTCTATTTAGTTTTACATTTGGAGACATCTTTGCGAGTCTTCTAGCATTTTTACCAACAGGGTGGGCACTTGTACAGGTACTTATCTAACAGCCATTGCCTCTGTTTTGTTAGATATTTCCTTAGTATTTTAGGCCCTCTATGTTTTGCAGTCACTATCCACTGGTTGAATCATTTATCTTTGTTTGCCTAACGTTGAATAGAAAGAAGGTTCATTTATTAAAGCAATGACTAATTAACTGAAATATATTTCTCTATATGAATCTCAGTTCATGCTATTATTAGAGAAGTTTCAATAATGACATATATTTTACTGTAAATGTAAAATTGTTTGTGTCTGATCATCTGGCATTATACATGAGCAGATAGCACAAGCATGTCGGCCGGTAGTAAAAGCCATTGGAATGTGGGGTTCTGTCAAAGCTTTATCAAGAGGGTATGAATACCTTATGGGGGTGGTTATCTTTACACCAGTGGCCATATTAGCTTGGTTTCCGTTTGTTTCGGAATTTCAAACCAGACTGTTATACAATCAAGCATTCAGCAGAGGGCTTCAAATCCAGCGGATTCTCGCCGGTGGCAAGAAGAATAAATAAGACAACTGAATCATTTGCAGCAATACAGTTACGGAAAGAATATGAGATGAGTGTTCATGTATGCACAGAAATTTATAAGCAGTTATGATTCTGTGCAGACTGCGTATTGAGACTGCAGAAGAATTCTTTAATCCCGTGTTGGATAGATTCTTGAATATACGATGGATGGTGAACTAGATATTATCCAGCAAACAACACATGTGTCTTTTTTAGGATAAAAAGATAGTAGCTTACGGTAGGAATTACAAGATTATAGGTTTCAGAGGCAGTGGCATATTTTGACCAAACAAAGAGAGGGGCGGTATGATTGGTCTCAGAGTATGATACACCAGTCGTGGTTCCGGAATTGTATCTTTAAAGATGTAAACCTGTATCAGGTGGTTCTCACCACTCTTGTTCTCTCTACTCTTAAGTAAATACCACGAGCCAAAGAATTGAATGTAAATATTTGCATAGTTTTGTGTATTAACTTCATTGATCTGCCATTGATTTTGACAAAATGTAGGGACTATTTATAGTTTTGAATTTTACAATCAGCCAATTTCCTTTAGGCAAATGATGTTCTAATAGAGAAGGATAGAGAGAACAAATAATGTTAGTAAATGAGTCTCACCACAAAAAATGAAATCACTGTAAGTGTTGAAAAAGGAGAATGTCAAATATTATATATATGGTTAGCACTTCTCTAAAGAAGTAAATATCACAATATTATCAACTATCTAAAAGTCTAAATTACATCAGACTGACATAAAATGTGCTCATAACTCGATATGAAAATTTTCTATATGGTAAACCCTCAAAACAAATCTCCAAAAATCATAAGGTCATTCGTTTTGAGATGAAATTTTCTACAGTATCATAAGTGATGATTGTGTGTTAACTAAAATAACAAGTGGATCTGAAAAACTGAGACAATTATGAGCTTTGAGGTAGTAATTGAAAATCATGATCCATAGACATTTTTGGTGAAGAATTACATCTATATATTTTTATTTTTTTTTGAGGAAATCTTTATTTAAAATGGAAGCTGAATAGCTTCTCCAAAATTAGAATGCCGTCGTGTTGGTTATCAAAATATTTTTCCATATTAATTTTTCAAATATATGCAATCTTCACAAGACTTGTTGGTGTAAAAGTATGAATGTATTCATTCTTTCACGAATCATTCAAACCTTGTATGAAATGTTCCTTTTTTTTTTCAAAGGATCATGTTCTCTAAAGTGAACAATTAATTATAGAGGATAACATTAATTTTAGAGGGTAAATTGATTAATATAACCTGTTGATAAACAAATCAACAGTTGATATAGTATACACATAACAAACTGTAGATGGTTTTTTTTTTACTACAAAGCTAAAGGAAGGAAACAAAACAGAAGCAGAAAAAGCAAAAGAAAGAAAAACGAAGGCCTAAGCTCTAGGGAAGGAGGTTCCCATGACATCGTTTCTAATCAAAGGAAGGAGGTCGCTTGGAGAAGTAGCATGAATAGAAAGATCTTCATTGGTGTTGGCCCCACGCTTCGCCATGTAATCGGCGCACTGATTTCCTTCACGGAGACAATGATGGATGGTGAAATTTCTTGAAGACAAGAGGTCTCTTATTCCTTGGATTAAAACAACATAAGCATGAAATTTCGAAACATGACCAGTGAGGAGCCTTATGGAGAGCAGCGAGAAACACTAGATGGTTAAACAATCATTTTATTTTTCCTCAAAATAACACATCTTTTTAATCTCTCACTTTAATAACGGTTAGAATTAACGAGAAACACTTACCGTCTCTCAATTTCTCCTCTTCACGGGATCGATGTGCATGGGTTTCGATGTTTAAATTTTTGGCATTTCCCTTTAAATATGGTTTGCCTTAATTAATGCGGAACCACGTCACATTTGCTCTAAATGCGTTTCTACCAAAAAACTACATATTGTGACTTCTCCATTTCCATGTCCAAAGTACCTCAAAACGTGATAATCAAATGGCAGAGGTGCATCCAAATACATAGTTATACTTGTTTACCATATATAGATAGATGTTGGGATAAGGATCAAACATCTCGGAGAAATCCATATAATTTTTTTCTTTCTGATAAGCAAATAAAAGAGCCGACTCTAATATTGAAAATAAGCTAAAAATCTTTATCCCCTAATAAAAACAAAGCTAAGAACTTTTATTACTTTCGTGCTGCACCAACCCTAGAGTGATACATTTTTGTATACATTTTCTGTTAAATAGTTAATAGATGTTTTGGAAGTATTCAGACCATTTTTTATTCAACTGTGTAGTTTAGTTAGATTTGCGGTTTTTATTTTATACATCGAACAAACTGCATCAAACAACAACATGGAAACTCAATGAGAGCTTTAATAGAATGTCGTATTTTCTATTGTTAAGTTTCTTCTTTATTTTTTATTACAAAAATGTATTTATGTATTTTAATTTGATGATACCTGCACTTAGTACTTTACATTTCTTACAATAGAGAACTACTTTTTGAATGTTTTTAATTTGGTTTAAAGAACATTGTTGTATGGAATTGTAATGTTAGATGAAATTTGAAATATTATTGAAAATAAGTTATTTTAATTTTTTAACTTTGTTTTAATGTTGAAAATAAAAAATTGCAATATCTCATAAAAAACCATAACAATCAAACCAATTCAAACTAAGTTGATTGGTTAAATATCTCCACACCAATCTACACTGTACCGCGAATCTAGTTACACCTAACTAAATATTTCATTTTGTTTTACTCCCTTGTTTCACAATACTTGTACTTTTGAAGAATAAATTTGTTTTACATTACTTGTCACTTTCAAGTTTCAATACAACATTAATTATTGGTTTGTCAATAATACTCTTACCTATATTTATTACAGAGAGAAATAATAGAATGAAATAATAAATAGTTAAGACTATTACAGAAGAAAAAAATACACAAAAATAACAAAATTTATTTGTTCTTTATATGTGTAAATTCTTCAACAAGTATAAGTAATCTTATTTGGTACACCCCTATCTTTTTTTTTCCTCGCTTTGATTCATAAATTAAAATCTTATTCCTAATTTTGTTTTAGAAGTTTTTTATTGCAACAGAGTAGGTTTTATAATTTTATATTATGTTCTAGAACACCCCTGATTTTTGTATTTTTTATTTCATTTGTCTTTAATAGATTCATTGTGTGATGGAAATAGTTATTGTATAATATTGGAATATCATCTGCACTGTATCTTATACTATTGGAAATAGTTTAAAGACATCGTCTTTTTTTTTTTTTTTTTAATTTTCTTCATTTTT
>Ga0228711_1003182_pt1 | contig 25477 bp, 4 predicted proteins | sample MedpolnodulmetaG_2_FD_177996 | JGI IMG/M metagenome (GOLD analysis project Ga0228711, IMG submission 177996) | Root nodule microbial communities from Medicago polymorpha collected in Santa Monica, California, United States - brown nodules | ecosystem: Host-associated > Plants > Roots > Nodule... | reverse complement strand
ATTAAATAACAGTAATGTCGCATTTATTTATCTTAGGTATACTATACAAGTGATGAGGACGTTATGACGTTTCTAACCTAGTCCGTCGTCAAATTGCACCTGTTGGTCACACGATGATCCTTACGTGCGGGGTCTTACTATCCCAGTTGATTATAGGTCTATCCCTCCGATGGCTAACTGCACCTTCTGATCGCACGGTGATCTTTACGTGCGAGGTCTTGTTAATTCAAAGGTAATTGAAACATAAACTTAAATTGGCATTCCAGTTTTTCCCAAGGCAATGAAGGCCAAGGTTCCATTATTTCAGCCCATCTATGAATCCTAGGACACTCATAGCACACCCTCGCTCCGCTCTTAGTAGTTCTAGAAACAGGCAGCCCGATCTCTTCTACTTTATTAAGGGTTTTAAGAGAATGGTTCAATAAAGGTTTATTCCCCGGAGACGCTTGTTTCATTAATTACTAACCAGTTACAGCCTAGGTTCAGCAGAGTTACAACTCAGTCTTAGTAATGTCACCTCCTAAGTACTTACTACTAGGGTCAACTCGCTTTCGGTATCTATCGCTAGTTACTAACTAATTACTTCCTAGACAGATAGTTACTAGTATAATGTTTTAAATATAAAGATATAAGCAACAAGATAGTAATAACAATGTTAGGCCTTGTCACAACCTAAGTACCTAATCTATAATTGACTAAATCAGGAACTTAATAGCGAACAAAAAATAAATAAAACAAACGACATTAAATTAAATAAATATCTAACAAAAATAAACAGAGGTTCGTCTTAGAACTCTAACTTAAAAAGATTTAGTTACACATGGTAACTAAAAATAAATTACTAAAGATAAAAACATACCCTAGAAAATCAAGGAGAAGATAGAAACTCTCCTAAAGCTCCAAAGTTGCCTTCCTCTTGAACTGCCATAGTTTTGAACGAGAAATTCTGAACGAGGAAGGCAAGTATTTATAGTGAGAGTTTCTACCTGGGTTTGGGAAAAATGTGTGGGCTTTACCCATAATAAACGTAGAAAAAGACGATTGCGCCCTGCATTTTCAGATGCACGGGGCGCATGGCCAGCATGCTAGGCGCATGTGAGTGTGGCAAAAGCCATGCCCTAGGCGCATGGTATGCTAATTCCATTTTCTAGGCATTTTTCCATGTGCCAGGCATTTTTCCCATGTGCTAGGCATTTTTTCTATGTGATAGGCACATGGTGTCTGATCCTTGGCCCAAATTCTCTGATTTTCCGTCGTTTTAGTTCTTTGTCTTCAATTAACTTGCCTCGGAACTAGGGAACATAATTCCTCCCTGCTGTAAGTCTCCTGAGGCCTCTTGAATCTTCATTCTTGGTTTTCCTAAGTTGTCACAATTCTTCAGATGTTCTTGATTTGCCGATTTGCATGATTTCTTCGTGAATTACTTCAAAACCCCCCTAAAATTGCTATGTTTCGGGAAAACTCGAATTACAGACTCAAATATAGAAAACATTACAAAAGTACCAAAATCATAGTCAATTGTTCTAAGACTGCTCCTTTTTGCTGCTAAAACCTACTGAAAATAACTGAAAAGAAGAATAATGTATGATGACTTGTCATCACGCACTATAGTAAAACTAAATAGCGAACAGAAAATAATTGAATAAACGACTTTAAATTAAATAATTATCCAACAAATAAAATAGAGGTTTATCTTAAAACCCTAGCCGAAAAAGATTTAGTTACCCATGGCAACTAAAAACTAGTTATAAAAGAAATAAAACTTACCCTAGGAAAACTTGGAGAGAGGAGAGATACATTCCTCCTGAAAGCTCTTAGTGATCGCCTACCTCTTGAACTGCTCTAGTTTTGAACGAGAAATAATGAATGAGGAAGACAGTATTTATAGGAAAAGTTTTCACCTATTTTTGGGCTAAAAACGATGGCTTTCTTCCACAAAAAAGTCATAAAACAGCACCTTTGGGCCGTAAGGAACAGGCGCTGGGCGCCTGCGCCTGAACCCATGCGCAAGATGCATGTTCCTGCTTAATCAGGCGATAGGTGCCTCAAACCACGTGCCAGTCAACCCAGTTGTGAGTTATGGGCACCTAGTGCCCCTCATGTGCGCCTGGGCGCTTCTTAGTGCGTTTCGGGTGCTCAATTGTCTGTTTCTTTGCCTTTTTAGGTGTTTGCTTCTATGGATGATGTCTTGGAACATGGGAACATAATTCCTCATTTTTTAAAGTCTTATGAGGCCTCTTGAATCTTCATTCTTCATCTTCCGAATGACCACATAAATTTTCAGATGTCTTGCTTTGCTGATTTGCATGATTTCTTCGTGAATTACATCAAAAACATCCTAAAATTGCTATGTTTCGGGAAGAACATAATTAGAGACTCAATTATAGAAAACATTACAAATGTCCCGAAATCATAGACAATTGCTCCAATACCCCTCTACTTTGCTGATAAAATATACTAAAAATAACTAAAAGAACATACTAAGAATAATGTAAAATGACCTATCATCAAATAACCAGTAGGTGTTCATTACCAAAGTGTGCCTTTTATATTTGGACCATAAACCAACACTTTTTATTTTTTATTTTTTTTATTTTATTATAAAAGCCATTGAACTGAATGAGCAGTATGGTAATATTAACTCCCAAAGCCGTTATCGTTATTGCCTCAACTCCTCTAGTATTTTAAGGGTCACTTGTGTTTTCCATTCCCATCATCCTCTTTAAGCTACTTAAAAAGTGGTTTTTGGAAAGCCAAGCTCTCTTTTCTCATTAAAAATGTCCAAACTTGCATGAATTTATTAGGGGTGGTAAAACGGATTTGACCTTTCGGATCGGCTCGTTTGGCTCGCTATGTTTGGCTGGCTGAGTCGAAGTTTTGAACTCGCTTTTTATAGTTGACTCGACTCGTCTCTACTCGTTGAAAAACGGGCCGAACACGGGGTAGGGCGGGCCGACCCGCTTAACTCGTCGGAAACAATTATGTTATGACGACAACAGGAGGAGGAGGAGCACTATATATTCATAACTTAGATGATGATTGACTTGGAGTTGATTGACTTAGTAGAAGAATTATATTGCTGCTGCGATTATTTTGAGACTTATTTTATGCTTTTGGATTTATCTTGGTTGTTTAGTTTATTTTGAGACTTATTTATGCTTTTGGATTTATTTTTGTTCTAGGATTTATTTTGTGCTTTTGGATTTATCTTGGTTGTTGAGTTTATTTATTTTGAGATTTATTTTATCTTTTTGGATTTTATTTGGTTTTTGGATTTATTTTATGATTTATTTTATGTTGCACATTTGCCTTATTTTGCTATTAACTATAATGTTGAATTCGATAATTTGTTAATTATTTTGTTTTTCACAAATTTATTTGCTACCCATTCTTTTATATATTTTTATGATAAAAGCAACATAGTTTTTTTTTATTTTGTAACAATTAAGTTGTAAAAAAAAATCAATTTTTTTTGTTTGGCGGGCCAGCCCGCCAACTCGCAAGTCCGCCACTAAACGGGATGGGTGAGATTTTAGACTCGGTCACTAAATTTGGCTCGGCTCATCTCGTCTCGTTTTTAGCGGGCTTAGACAGGGCGGGCCTAAATAGGGTGGGCCGGCCCGCTTTACCATCCCTAGAATTTATCCTTCCCCTTCACCATTTATATTGATGCAAGTTAACTATGGTTTTGATCAACAAAAGTTGACCTTTTGTCTAGTTGTATGAAAATTGAATTTAAATTTTATTTTAGTCGATTTACTTGTTCAGTCTATAATCATCACACTTTAAATATTACACTAATCAAATGAACTATAATAAGACTTTGCTTGCTAACCAAGTTTTTATTTTATTTTAAGAAGTGCTTGCTAACCAAGTTAACTATGGTTTTGATCAATATTTTTAATTAGGGAAAATTGCATTCACCTCCCTTAAGGTTTATGAAAATGACACCAACACCCCTCTAGTTTTAAAACTTACACTTACCTCCCACGAGCTCTCGTGAAATATACAAACACATCCCTTACTTGTTAACACCGTGACTTTTCTGTTAATTTTCACACATATTGATCCATCTTCCTCCCTCGTCTTTCCTCATCATTGTTATTACATCCTATCGCTCATGTCATGGCTCTCATCATTGTTCACATTGTTGATCTCGTCGTCCTTCACTTAAAATTATGCATTGAAGGACAAAGTTGTTTATAACAAACAGTTGGAATTTAGAAACGCATACATGGTATGATTGTGCCAATGATGAAGACGCTATACTGTGCATGTGAAACCTATGATCCAGATGTAACAAATTTTCCATAACAAGCACCAGACACCACAAAAGAAGATTGCAAGGATAAATTGGGCTTTGTGACAGAAATTCTCCAATTGCCATAACTAGCAATGGAAATTTGACAAAAAAAATTGCCACGTGAAAAGCCTCCAAAACATAAAGAAAAATATCAAAATTAGCTTTCATATAAGAAGAAACATGAATAAGATCACTGGAGGGGGAGTAAGAAGAAACATGAATAAGATCACTGGAGAGGGAGTAAGCTAAAACAAATTTGAAGAACCTCCGTTAAATATTAATGGAAAATTCTCTAAAGAAATTAACAGAAATTTAACAGTTTTAACAAAGAAGGGATGTGCTTGTCTATTATATGAAAGCTTAAGGGGGGTTAGTGTAAGTTTTGAATCTAGAGGGGGTGCCAGTGTTGTTTTAATAAACTTCGGGGGATGTGAGTGTAATTTTCCCTTTTAATTATGGTTTGAACTATAGTAATTCAACCAAGTTAATCAAGTTAAATGGATGACAAACTCTACCTAACAGTTTTTAACGTTATTGCATATCCAAGACTGAATTCGAACTCATCTAAACGCTCTTGGTTACTTGCTTACTCAATTCTATATCTACTGAGACTATGCTCAAATAATATTTGGAACCATTAAATTGTTATGATTTCAATATTGTAAAATTAACTCATAAAAAAAGTAATGATATTTATACAACCATTTTAATACAACTTTTATGACAGACTTCATTTTTTCTCTTTTTAATGTTAAAAAATAACACAGAGAAAAATAAAGAGAGATGATAAAAACATCAAGTAAGTATGAAAGAGATGATTGTATATATAAAAGTTGTCATAAATAATTGTATAAGTATCATTTCTCCATAAAAAAGGACAGCATAGAAAGAAGAGTGTGAGGATGAGGTGTATAACAGAGAAACATAGGAACAATGCCTTTTTATAGAAAGAACAACACAATTATAATGGAACATATTTGAGACTATTTAATTTTTGACAGAAAATATTTGACCATATCTTACGTACTATTTTCAAAATTCCTTTGCTTCAAAAGAAAAAAGTATATTCTAAAATAGACATTTCATTCTGTACATACTTAAACACAAGAAAAGCAGATACACGATACCATAGTGCCATCTTTCCCTAGTGTATCTATCAAATACTTTTCAAAGTTACTTAAATATTATTCACTCCGTCCCAAAATAACTAAGTATTTTGTTCATTTTTACATATTAAAAATATATATAAATAAGAGAGAGATGGTTTTGTGTATCATTGTTAAAGTATTTGTACATTCACCATTATCATAAATGCAAAGTGAAAGATATTAAATTCGGAACGATGAAAGTAGTATTAATAATAGAGTGTAAAAAAAGTAATTAATATTTCATTGAAAAGTGAAATGGATTAACCAAATAATAATGCTCACGTGGTTAATGAGTTTTACCAAACAATAATGTTGGTCTGACTATCCTAGTTTCACGACCGAACTCTGGATTAAGCGGACCGAAGGATTAACGCCAAAAATTAAAGTGAAGCTCCGGATTATCCGAACCCCTTTTCCCTCAAAACCGAAGGGTTAACGCACACAAAAAAAAGGTGATTAATATTTCATTGAAAAGTGAAATGGATTACCCAAACAATAATGCTCAAGTGGTTTGTGAGAGTTAACTTAAAATCAGGTTCTGGAAAAATCGTGCCACGATTCAGAAGCAACGTGCCACGATTGTTGAAGAAGTTCCTGAAGCAAGTCACTGGAAAAATGTGCCACGATGGAATCGTAACGTGGCACGATGGAACGCTAATGGCGAATAACAGAAACGTATTTTCCAGTGCTGATTTGTTCCAAATTTTAATGATACTTTTACTAAAAATATAGACCTTGTATCAGAGTAAACCTTGAGATAGAGGGGGCTGAAACAAGGGTTTAGAAATCAAACTAGAGTTTGTATAGAGTTTGCTCTTGACAACAAACACTAGGGTTGGGTTAATTCACCTTGGGAAACACTATTAGGATTGATTCTCTTGATCACGGGAAGAGATTGGGGCTTTGGGTAGAATTACGTGGGAGACTTATTCTTGTAACCCATTGATATCTCTTTTGTAAGTTACTCATCATTATAGTGAAACAGAGGGATTCTCTCTCCCCTAGACTAGGTCAATTTGGACCAAACTAGGTAAACAAATTTTGTGTGCTCTCTCTTTCTTTTTTCTCGTTGTTTTCTACTTTTGGCTTGTGTTTATAACTTCCATACACTTTGTTTGGTTGCTTGATTATTACTTGCTCCACACATCAAGTATTTCATTGGTGTGATTTTCAACGAATTCACAACATGGTTAATGAATTTTATCAAACAATAATGTTGGCCAGACTATCCTTGTTTCACGACTGAACTCCGGATTAAGCGGACCGAAGGATTAACGTCAAAAAATAAAGTGAAACTCCAGATTATCCGAACCCCTTTTCCCTCGGAACTCAAGGGTTAACGCAAAAACAAAGTGAAATAAGTCAATTATTTTGATACAATATTTTTTTACAAAAATGTCACTTATTATGGAATGGAATAAGCAAAATAATGGATATATATCTTTTTTTTGGTACAAGAACAGGGCAGAGCCCAAGAAAAAAAAAAGCTATTAAAAGAACATTTTGAGACATGCATGCGCCATAAATGTCATAAAAAAGGAGACGTTGAAACTCTTTAGGAGGCGTGTCAATAAGATGTAAATCAAAGGAGTCCAAAACGTGACTAAAATTAGCTAGTCAAACGGCCGGTCTGTTTCCTTCACAACATTTATGGTTGATTTTAACTTATCAACTCATGTTTTTTAGATCACGAGTGCGCCGAATCAAGGTGGGAACATTCCCATTGATGTTAGATTTCTCTGTTACCATGTCGACCAAAACTTTGGAGTCGCTATCTACTTGCAGGTGTGTGACCCCCCTGTCTTTGAGCCATATTCATACCAACATACATGCCCCACATCTCTGCATGTAGCATGTCACATGAACCTATCTTATGAGGATAACTATTCAAACAATTTCAATTACTATCACCGAGAAGTCCGCCACATCATGAAAGACTAACTGAGCTTTTATGTGTGCTGTCACAGTTGAGTTTAACCCATCCTTCTTGGGGTCTTTTCCAACCAATTGCAGTTATCAATCTTCGTAGCCATCTTGAGAATCACATCAATTGGATTGAAAGGGTGATTAAACTCCTCTTAAAAAAATGCTCTTATTCCTCCACCTCCACAAGTACCAACATGTTACAATAAATATAGTTTGCCACTCAATCTTGTGCGCTCCCATCTTCTTGTTGTTGAGATTGTCAGAGATCCAATCTGTGCAATTCAAAGAAAAGAAATTAGTAATGCGATTAGAAGCTATAACTTAAACCAAACTCGGGTTGATTGATATAGAATACCATCAGTGTGTATATTTTTCTAGTATCTATCTATCTATATATCTTTGATTTTGAAATTTGCTTCATTCTAATGCTTGAATTGTGCCTATGTAGCATATCTAAGAAAGCTCCAAACTTTCATTATCTATTGTATTAAAACCTGATCATTCTCTATTGTATTAAAACAAAAACCTTGCACTCTCTATTGAAATATCGGTACAAATTAATTCTAAAACAAAACTGATGCATTAATAATATATTAGAGCACCTTTGTATTCCCTTTGCAAACAAATGGAAGGTTTAGAGTTTCCATTCATGTAATTAATTAAAACCTTACATTTGTATTCATGAAAACAAAAGTTAATGCATTATATAAAGGGAGCAAATTAATTCTAAAACAAAAACTGATGCATTATATAAGTTCCCTTTGTATTCATGATCGAAACCTTACATTTGCAAATAATGTTTTAATTGCATGCCATTTTCTATGATTTAGAGCACCTTTTCAATTCACTTTTATTTTTAGGAGTTCACATATTTATTTAACTTTAACCAGTTGAAAATCAAATATTTTGTTCCATTTATATATTGGCCCTTTCTCTCATCCCTTCTCACATGGTTGTGTCAATCCTCTATACGAACCAGCTCAGCAAGCAAAAACACAAATGAAGTCCTTGGTATGGTTTTATAGCTTTATGTTCCAGAGATGAGGTAAGTTTCTTCAAGCACACAATAGTTACCTTGGTTGTGCGGTAGCATATTTTTCATCTCATCTATTTCATATTTTAGAATAAACTTTTGTGCGTTTAGTTTTTTTCGCGTTTAGTAGTGGATAATAGTCTCCTATATCTTTTATTGTTATTTTAAATTTTATCGTTGATTAAATCAAGCCTAACAAGTATGAAGATTGAAGACAACGAAGAACTAATTTAGTAATTATTGTAGTTTTACTTTTAGTATGAAGATTAAATCTTGGTTTATTTAACATATATATTGGATTTTGAATATCTATATGGACATCATGATGTATGATTTATACTTTTATTTTCAGGTAGGGGAATAATATATAGAGGACTGAGCTATGTAAAGGAAGGTTTTTTCCCTTCAAAATGATACTGACGTACGTGGCTTTGTAAAAACGAGTTTTATAATTTAATTAATTATTTATTTTATTCATAACTTCATTATTTATAAAACCTCACTAATTTTTTTGAGCAAGTTGGATCCAAACTTAATTTGCTCAATGCCACAATAAAATTGCATTGAAGTAAAAGTAATTTTACTTTGTTGGATAACATGTTATAAGAATGGTGTGTGTAATTCAAATTGATATGATAAATTTAAAAAGATAAAGGGGAAGGACATGATTCAAGTAACACATTTGTAAGGACATGAATTTATACAATGAAAATTTTAATTTATTGCAAATTGGGTAAGAACAATTCATTAAGAAAAAGGTTTCAACAAAAATAAATTTAAATCATTAACTACAATATAAATTAGTCTATAAGTTCTAACTCAATTGACAAATATAAATATTGTTAGGTCAAATGTTTGTGTTGTCCCTGGTTCAAAACAAATTAATATTTTCTGTAAATACAATTTTTTATTTTAATAAAAAGGTTGTTTTGTGTTTAGCACAAAACAATTTTTATAAAAGAATTTAGCACTAAACATGTTAAACATAATGCGGATCCTTTGTATATACCGAAGATTAAATAATGGAATTAGAAATAATCATATTAAATCTTAATAAAAAATTATTATGAAAGAAATTAAGATGAATAATTATTTAACTTTTTAACCAAAAACTATTGAGTGTTTGCGTAATTTGATTGTTTATTTATTTTAAAAATTGGTTATTTCCTTTTATTTTCTTTAAATAAATTAATTTCATTACTCAAGTTAGAATAAAGGTGAATAAAAGGAGGAGATATTAACTAACCTATAAGAAAATAAGAATAAAATAAGTTTTTATTATAATCCACCATTCAACGGCAATTCTATTGATTTTTAATAGAGGTGACATATATTGTGTGAAAAATAATTTTTATCTACTCTTTGTATTCAATATTATTCACTTGATAAGAGAATAAGTTTAAAAATAAATTTAATAGTCATTTTTCAAAATCAAAAAACAATTTAATAGATTTACCAAATTTGTTATTTCTAATAAAAAAAAATTAATCAAACCGGTGCAACTCACGGGTTATATAACTAGCAAGTATAATGGATTTCTAATCTAATTAATATCTAAGATTATGTGTATATTTTTAGTCTTCTCTTGTTTGATATAGAATACGTGTCCCCCTCTCATCTCTAGTTAATATGAAAAGTTTGACCCTTCCACAATTATCATTTGTTTGACTGTTCTACTGCCATCAATTTTATAATGTGTTGCTCATTGAAGGAATACTCAAAGAGCCATGTTCAATACAAGGAAGCCATGGTTCTGGCTTTCTCTTCTTGGCCTCATCTTCTCTTTATACTTCCATCATTCCCTTGCAGCTCTAGCTACCATCACTGCAAATCAATCTCTCTCAGGTGATCAAACTCTAGTCTCTGAAGGGAAAAACTTTGAATTGGGTTTCTTTAAACCAGGTAATTCCTCTAACTATTACATAGGAATATGGTACAAAAAGGTCTTTCCACAAACAATTGTTTGGGTAGCCAACAGAGACAATCCTGTCTCTAATAAAAACACTGCCACCTTAAAAATTTCAGCTGGTAATTTAGTTCTATTGAATGAGTATTCAAACCAAGTTTGGTCAACAAACATGAGTTTTCCTAAGTCTGGTTCTGTTGTAGCTATGCTTCTAGATACTGGAAATCTTGTTTTGACAAATAGAGCTAATGATGATGTATCAAATCCTCTATGGCAGAGTTTTGATCATCCAACAGATACATGGCTTCCTGGTGGCAAGATTAAGGTAGACAAGAAAACAAAGCAGCCTCAGTATCTCACTTCATGGAAGAATATGGAAGATCCTGCAATGGGTCTTTTCTCTTTGGGAGTAGACCCAAAAGGACCAAATTCATATGTTATTATTTGGAACAAGTCTGAACAGTATTGGACAAGTGGACCTTGGAATGGACACAATTTTAGTCTTCATCCCGAGATGGGGTCAAATGACATTTTCAATTTTTCATTTGTGTCGAACGAGAATGAGAGCTATTTTACTTACTCATTGTATTACCCTTCCACTATATCTCGGTTTGTGATGGATATCTCAGGACAGATCAAGCAATTAACATGGTTGGAAAGTACCCAACAATGGAACCTCTTTTGGTCGCAGCCAAGAGGACAATGTGATGTTTATGCTTTCTGCGGTGCATTTGGGAGCTGTTATGAAAACTCAAAGCCTTATTGTAGTTGTTTGAGAGGTTTTGAGCCAAAGTCAGAGTCGGAATGGAATCTGGGGGATAACTCAGGTGGGTGTGTCAGGAAAACAAGTTTGCAATGTGAGGGTTCTAATCCCTCTAGTAGGGATAATGTCGGGTTCCTTGGAATCACCAACATGGCTTTACCTAAATATGCACAAGTTGTGGGTTTACGGAATGCAGATGAATGTCGATTAACTTGTTTGAGAGACTGCTCCTGCACTGCTTATGCATATGATAGTAATGGATGTTCAATTTGGTTCGGAGACCTCATGAATCTGCAACAATTGTCTTCTGGTGATCGTAGTGGCCAAACTTTGTATGCCAAACTTGGATTATCAGAATTGTCTTCTAGTAATCGGGCAAGGGGGATTATTGGTGGTGTTGTGGGCGGGGTTGTTGGCACAGGGATACTCTTAGCCCTTCTATTGTTTGTCATGCTTAGGCGAAGAAAGAGAATGCTTGCAACCGGGAAGCTCTTGGAGGGGTTTATGGTGGAATTTGGATACAAGGATTTGCAAAACGCGACTAAGAATTTCTCCGAGAAATTAGGAAGAAGTGGTCTTGGTTCTGTTTTCAAAGGAGCATTAGCTGATTCAAGGATGGTAGCAGTGAAGAAATTGGAGGGGATTAGCAAAGGAGAGAAGCAGTTCAGAACAAAAGTGAGTATAATAGGGACAATGCAACATGTCAATCTTGTTCGCCTCCGTGGATTTTGCTCAGAAGGTACCAAAAGGTTGCTGGTTTATGATTACATGCCAAATCGTTCATTGGATTTCCATTTGTTTGGGAACAATAGTTCTGAGGTGTTGGGATGGAAAGCGAGATACCAAATCGCTCTTGGAATTGCAAGGGGACTAATTTACCTACACGAGAAATGCGAAGAATGTATCATACACTGTGATATAAAGCCAGAAAATATTCTCCTTGATGCTGATTTTTGTCCAAAAGTTGCAGACTTTGGTCTAGCTAAGTTAATTGGACGAGATTTCAGAAGAATCCTTACAAACATGGAAGGATCAAGAGGTTATCTTTCCCCAGAGTGGATATCTAGGGCTGCTATCACAGCCAAATCTGATGTTTACAGTTATGGAATGATGCTTTTTGAGGTTGCATCAGGTAAAAGGAATTCTGATCCATCTGCAGATGACCAAAATACTTTCTTTCCAACCTTGGCTGCTAAAGTAATTAACCAAGGTGGTAATGTCCTTACCCTTTTGGACCCTAGGTTGGAGGGAAATGCTGACATTGAGGAAGTGACTGAAATGATAAAAGTTGCTTCTTGGTGTGTCCAAGAAAATGAAACTCAGAGGCCAACCATGCGTCAGGCAGTTCAAATTCTCGAGGGGACCTTGAATGTGAATTTGCCACCAATTCCAAGATTCAATCAAGTGTTTGTACATAACTAAGAAAATTTGCAGCCCAAGTAAAGAGAAATTCATGCCTCAACAACTTCTCAGCCCAAAAGTAATATCTCATCATCTAGCTTCAAGTCTTTGTTAGAAAATTAGGATGGTTTATTGTCTCTCTTCTGTTTCTAATAAAAAAAAATGTCCTCTTTTGATTTTATTGTAATGTATGGTTTGAATAATGAGATCATCTTTTCAAGTTGGTCCTATATCCAAAATCAAAAGAATGTTATTTTACATAGCTATTATTGTACTCATTAGTATGATATAGAGGGGTGGTTTGGCTTGTGACAAATTTGTCTAAAGTGAGGGATTGTTTTGATGACAATAGACTTTCTAAGAAAATTTAGAGTGTTTTAAATCATTTTGAACTTTTCACCAAAAAAAATCTTGTTATACTAATTTTTGTACTTAGTTTATTTAAGAAAGAACAAAAATCTTGTTCTGAGATAACAGTGATCCAACAAGAATAAGAAAGGAACTGTGTTAGAAAATAAATAATGTCATCATAAAGTTTCCTCGCCATCAAAAAAGGATTCAAAATTAGAAAGGTTATCCAATAGAAAGAAACTTCATTAGAAAGTTATCGGCTTATCGCATTAGAAATCTGATATTAGAATGAAATTTAAAATTGGAACAAGCCATCATATAAGTACCTTATGAAGCATTAAATGGTTGATGTCTCAATAGGCAATAGGAAATATTAGAAAGCAAACATGATCAGAATGGAGCATCAGAATTACAAAGTAAGCTTCGGAAAATCCATTCCATTTCATTAGAAAGCTAGCATCAGAATATTTTTATTAGGTAAGACTACGTTAAAAAGCTTACATATTCAATTAATTATCTAGACTTTGAAGAAGCTAGTATGTTACCTGGGCCTCTCCCAAGTTTTTATGCAAGTGCTTAAACAACATGTTATATTATAATAATAAATTTGTCTATGTAATAGTTAATGTGCAAAGAACAAATACTGCAAAAATTTCAAATTCTCATCTAATTTCAAATTGCATGTGATAGGTCGTATATAGATTATATTTTGAATGTAACAAGAAATTTCACAGCTTCTGTCCTAAAGTGAGTTGCAACATTTTTTTCACATTGATCATGATTCTATTCATCTCTTGAAGAGATCTATTTTTCCTTTCTACAACTCAATTTTATTGCACACTATTCTCCATTTTATTATAACTAGACTCTATTGCACAACAAAAATGGATAAAATGGAGTCTTGACTAGTCAAGACTCTATTTATGTTTTACTTATGCATTATTTAATTTCACAAATTTCTTAATTTACACATCGGAGGAGTTAAAAAACTCATAACTAAAGGACATAGTTTTTTCCTCATTGTAATCGTTTGACGCACAAAAATAATTATAATTAAGGGGTATTAATTGTTCATTCGACTAATTTTTAAATTCGAACAATATATATCACTACTTTTTTCTAATGACTTATTATGATCGGTACCAAGTTTTAAATGTTCGTATTGTTGTTCCATCGGTGTTGGGTTGTGTTCATTTACTTTTTTGTTGTAGTCACTTCATGTGTGGTCCTTCCAGGGTTGTCAATTTTGGGGACATTTGTATTTCTTGGTGGTCCTTTTTCATTTAAGATTGTGATTTGTGTGTTGTTAAGACCGCAAGTTTTGAATTAAATCCGCTTCAAATATATATGCGTTCACATCATAAAACGTGTGTTTCAAGTATATTAATTTTTTTGTGATTTAGTAAGAAATCCTCATTAGTTAAGGTGTTTACAATTATTTTCCAGCTCTAGAGTCTATCTCAAAAGAAACCAATCCTTATCACTTGCTTTTTTAAGGATCTCCTCTTTTGATAAACCCCAAATTCACCCAAGTTGCATACAAATCTTTTACCTTCTCATGTGCTTCCTATCCCATGAATCCCACTTTGGTAGGGGTGGGTATATTTCTATTGGGGATGAAAACTGAATCAAACCGAACTATTTGACAAATTTAAAATAACTGAACTAAATTTTTTCCATTTCGAAACGAATCGAACTATTTCAAACTGAACCGAAATTCACTATGGGACATAGGCCATCCAAAGAAATAGCTTTTTTAAAACCTCCTCTTTTGTACATGATGAGATTTCAAGTCACACTCAACAATAAACTTACTTGGCATTGAGAGAGATATGGCAACTATTATGTTCGAACATCCCACCATGCCTCTGCGATGAAAAATCCAAACCCTAAAGAAGAATCGTCATAAAGCAGGAATGTTGATCTTCAGAATAATTAAATGTAAAATAAAGCAGGAATATTCTTCTTTTAAGTAATTATTAAATATTTTAAGAGAAAGAGAGAGATGGTAAACAAAATTATAGAAGTGAGAAAGAAATGCTATTTTATATCAAATATTGGTTCAAAGTACAAAATCACCTAGAAAAAATAGGACTAGGATTCAAATGAAATTATTAGTATTATCTACAAGGCATTTTCAAAAGAATAAACCACCACATTATTGTAACAATTTATTCTGCAATATGGCTCCAAAATTCTACATCGTACACAGAACTATAGTATTCATGTTCACACTCTGCAGGAAATAGTGTAGCTTCTTCACTTGGAGGGACATAAAAACTGTTTATCCAATCATTCTCACTCACAGTCTCCATGAATAATGCATCCATTAAAGGAAGGTCATTTTCATCAAGAACAAAATTTTCATGTGGTATTGTGGAAGTAACATTTTCCATTGTTATACAAGAAAATCCATTTGAAGATGGCTGTGAAAATAGTGGACTACAAATATTGGGATCAATATTGTTGTACTCAAAAACTCCTTCAATTTTCGCTGCTTCTTCCATTGTAAGGTGATTATGGAGGACATGTGAACTGTCTATCATATATGTCTCTGACCAGAAATTCTCACTCAAATCCTCTATGAATGCATCCATAAAATGAAGGTCATTGTCATCAAGAATTGGATTTTCATATGATATTGTGGCAGAAGCAGTATCCATTGTTATGCAAGAGAATGCACTTGAAGATGGTTGTGAAGACAATGGACTTGCAATATTAGGATCATTGTTGTTCTCTAAAACTCCTTCAACTTTATTTGCTTCTTCCAATGTATGGTGATCATAGGAGGCATAGGAAGTGTCTATCATATATGGCTCAGTCCAAAAATTCTCACTCACAGTCTCCATGAATGCATCCATAAAAGGAAGGTCATTGCCATCAAAAACTGAATTTTCATGCGATATAGTGGAAGCTAAATTTTCTGTTGTTATGCAAGAGAATCCGCTTGAAGATGGTTGCGAAGATAGTGAACTCGTAATATTGGCATCGATGTTGTTCTCAAAAATTCCTTCAAGTTTCTTGGTTTCTTCCATTGTAAGGTGTTTATGTGGGACATATGAATTGTCTATCATATATGGCTCAGTCCAAAAATTCTCACTAAAATTGTCCATGTATGTTTCCATAAAAGAAAGGTCACTATCATCAAGAATTGCAGTGTCCATTGTTATGCAAGACAATTCGCTTGAAGATGGTTGTGAAGATATTTGATTTGCAATATTAGGATCATTGTTGTTCTCTAAAACTCCTTCAAATTTCTTGGCTTCTTCCAATGTAGGGTGATTATTTGAATTTGAATCTTTGGCTATTCTTGTTCCACGTTTAGACTTGATATTCTTTATAAAACGCTTCTTCAAGGTAGTGTGCCAGTGATTCTTTATCTCATTATCGGTCCTCCCTGGAAAATTTGAAGCAATCACGGTCCATCTGCACTATATAAATCATTTGATCATCATAAAAATCATATATATTTAAAGTAAATCAACTCTCCTAATAATTTAAAATATTAATAAGTGAAAATATTTTTTTTTAAGGAAAGTGAAAATAAGTTATAATATTAATTTTATCCATCTGTAATAGACCTTTTAAAAATTTAAATAAATAAGAGAAGATAAGACTACTAATTTAGTTTTTCTTTTAAGAAGTTAAATATAATTCTCTTACAACGGTAGTTTTATCATTTAAAATTAATTATTATACAATATCTTTATTTATTAGCTTATCTAACTTTTATAATAGAACTGTTTGTTCCCCTTTTTTTTTTTTTCAAATGTGAAATTGTTTATTTGGTAGTGTCAATGAATACTTTAAATTATATAAAATTATTTCATTAAATTTTAGATTTTTTAGTATTTTTGTTAATTTATAATGTTTAAAATATCAAAAGTTATTTTGGAAAAAATATTTAATTGTTATCATGAATGCTCAAATACATGATATAAAAGTATTCATGATGTTCATATCCCATTTTATTCATTGAGTTTCTTGTCTTACTGTCTCTATTTTATGTTAACCACCAAACGAACCCTAAAGAGATACTTTCTTCGGTCTTGAATATAAGTCAAATCATATAAATTCAAGTTAATAAAAAAATTATAGTTAATTTCATTTAATTTTCTTCATATCGATTAAAAATAAATTTATTTCCTAAACTACTCTTTATCGAAACTTTTTGCATGTAAATAAAAAATTTATTGTACACAAAAATCTAAATTAATTTAAGGGTGTAAATAAAAACAATTATTGTAAACCAGTTGAATGGTGTGAAGTTAGTTAACATTTACTAATATTAAACAGCACCAAATGTGAATGTTTTATTTCTTATATTCAACATCGGAGTAACATTCAGTTAGATAACAAATAATCATGGCACTAGGAAAGTTTCACATATAGAGTGGTGGAAAAATTAATATCTAATCCCATACCTCTCTAACAAATAGAGAATTTTTTAAAGAGGTAAAATATGTCTAATCTTAGGTGATCACATAAAGAGTTGGTTAGTAGTATAATACTCAGGGTGATCATGTGAGAATTGAGGCTTCCTCAACCATTTCATACAAAAGGTTCTAATAAGGCAAATAGAGTTCCAATAATATCAAATCACATAACATATTAAAAGGTTACAAGAGAATATATATAAAATTTAATGGATTTTACTAATTTAAAAACATAAATAGCTCAATGGTATAAGTCTAGTCTTATTATCTAACATCTCCCTTTATACTCACGATGCAACAACAAATAGCATCAAGAGTTTGTCAAACAAAAAATGAAAAACATATTCAATAATATAAGCTCAAAATATTACCCATCAAGCTAAAGTTTTAAGCTTATTACAAAATTAACCCTAACAATAAACTAAAACAAACTAATAGTGTAACCAACTGAGAGAAGCAATCACACCATCAACCATAGAGAGGAGCATCGGCCAAATGGGAAGAATTATCAAAGACAGAAGCAACGATCAATGAGAGAGAACTAACAGATAGAAGATCCAAATCAAACCAATTAAATCCAGATCAAATAATCCCAATTTAAACCATATAGAAGAACCAGTATGGATATGCAACCAAAATAGAAGGAGAGAGAGAGGGGGGGGGGAGAATCAATATTGCGAGAATCAATCCAAAAAAGGCCACTAAAGAGAGAAATCAAATCAAACTAAATCAAACAATCAAATGTAGAAACCAACATTGAGAAGAAAGATCAGAGAAGACAAAGCAACCAAAGAGAAGAACCGAATTGACTAACAAAGAGAGAAACTAAGGGGGGAGAGAGAGAGAGAGGAGGAGGAACCCAAAAAGTTCAGATATGTCTTCAACGAGGATTTTTCACAAGCACATTATTGACAATAACTTGACTTCCCAAATTATCCAAAAGAATCAACAGAGTTCTTTACAAATCTACTAACTTACAAACTTAATAGAGTTCTTTAAAAATCTACTAACTTACAAACATAAAGGGGCCAATAGCATAAGCTCAATCTTATTATCTAACAATTAGTTCAGCCAAGTCATCGACTCAACCTATATCAATAGGGATGATGTTGGATCTATGTAGTGGTTTCTGTATAGAAAGCATTCCTAATGATATGGAGGTCACGTGACTTGTTCAATTGGTTCTTCGTAACAAAGATTTTAATCAAGGTTGTCTGATTCAAGTTTTTACTTCAACACATTTTACCTAGAAAAAATCGACTCATAAACTCGACTCGTAAAATCGTACGAGTTTACCTAAAAGTAAAATTATATTAAAATTATTATATACATGACATATACACTAATATAATACTGTAAATAGGTAAATATGTCAATAGTTAAAAATATTAACTTAATTATAAATTCAAAGTATATATAATCTCTAAAATAAAGCGTTTATGTTCAACCTTGTATCAAAATACACAAAAATTATCCCACGAAATCATCAAATCATCCAACAATCAATCCAATAAATAATTTTCTTGAGTTGTTAGTAAAACTATAATAAAAAAAAAAAACTAAAGTTAAAGTTTCACTATTTTACAATAGTGTTTGGTTCGGTCGTTTAAGTGTAATGTGTGAGAGATGAGTTGTTTGGTTATTGAAAGCAGTTCATTTCCGCACGTTTAATGGGCTTATGGGTCGGAAAGAACAAAAATTTGGACCATAAAAAAGGCTATTTTAAAAGTAAAATCATAAACTCGATTAAAATCAAATGAATTTATCCGATTTCACCGATTTTGTTGGGAGTTAAACCGCTCAAACTGCAAACTCTGACTTCACTAAAAACAAGTTTAACTCCGAATTAACACTAAATTCACACTTAAAAATGCAAACTCACTTGAGTTTACGAGTTAACACTAGAGTTTGAGAAAAATACAAATACATATGTAGTGTCACCATTCAATAGCTATGAGGGAAACATAACTAAGTTTGTTTGTTCAAAGTGGGACTTTCAAGTGTACAAAAGGAGACATGCACTATATATATTTGGCATAGATTAAACAAAAAGAGAAGAACATTTGCTATTTAAGAGAGGCAAGCGATGAGAAGGGCAAGCCATGGTAGCAAAATGGAAGAAAAGAAAAAAAATCATTGTTGGCTGATAACATTTTCGTGTTGGGTTATAATCATATCGTAATGTGATTTGAAATGTTTCTATATACGAAGGCAAGAGGCATCAAACCACAAAAGTATGTTAATTTATTCTCTTTGCGGTGCGTTGTTTGTGTTCATAAAAAAATTCATGGCTTGTACGGCTTTTTTTACAACAATTAAGATATGATTTTGCCATGATAGAGTGTTGATATGTTGATACCTATTACCCAGTTTTTCATGAAGTTTGATGATAAGCTCTTCCTCTTGTTGATTAAAGTTCCCTCTTTTGACATCTGGCCTTAGATAGTTCATCCACCTTAGTCTACAACTCTTACCACACCTTTCAAGCCCTGAAAATAATTCTCTCGAGTTTAAAGGATTGAATTATAAGATAGAAGAAAACCAATTTACACATTAATTAATATTAAGAATAATTTTCTTTATGGAGAATTCTCTGCAGTTTGGTAGGGACAATACATAATATTTGCATGGTCCGGGTTCAAATCCTGGCAAAAATAAAATAAAAATACGTATCGAACAAAGGTTTATGATATGATATCTTAGTGTTAACCTTTTCTTATACCTGCAAATTTAGGTAGTTGTCGCCAATTCCAACAGCCATACCTAGTAACATAAGCAATCAACTTTTTGTCTTCCTCACGTGTCCATGTGCCTTTTCTCAATCCATTATTGTCACAAGGGGTTCTCACCATGGTCTCTACAGGCTGCAGGTAACTAGCTTTTGTACTACTACCAATTCTTAGTGTGTGGGTGAGTGTACTGTTCTATATATAGGGAGAATAATTGGAGAAGTGGCTTAGATATTAGTACATGTCTCTACCAATTCTACAGGTTTTGAATCTCTGCCACAAATGTATCAGGTGTTCACAGCTAAAACGTGTGGCTACACGGATCCTAAATATCTGATTTTTGTAGTTATTTCTGATTTGTGTAGTTATAACATTTCAAGGGTCTATTTAGTACGACAAGTAAGCTAACTAATGGTTTATTCTTTATAAACTTGCATAACAAAATAAAAAAATTGCTAATTATCATTTCATCACGAACTTATAATTTATTAGTTTATAAGTTATTTTTCTAAACTTAACAAATAAATCTATTTGGTAAGACGTTATTTTAAATAATTTTGTACTTATGATTTATCAAAAAATTGTTTTTATTCATTTATAAATTTTTTTGAGGGGACCCCTTTATAATTTATTATAAATTAAAATAAAATATGTTTCATGTTTCGTTTATATATTGTTACGTTTTTGTCAAAAGAATGTGACATTTATAATATATATATAAAGACACTTTGTTACATTTTTATTTTTCGTTGTTAGTTTATAGTTTATAATTTTATTATTAGGTTTATAATTTACAGTTACGTTTTTTTACAACGTATAAGAACTTAAAATGAATATAAATTTAAAACTAAATTTCAGGGGAAAAAATAATTTAATAATATATGAAATATATATATATTAAATTAATAGATTTAAATTACTAAATTCTAAGTTGTTGAACATCAAAAAATATTTAAAATATTAATTTTTATAAATTTTATTAAAAATTAATAAAAAAAAGAAGTATTTTTCAGCTGCGGGCACAATGTTGTAATGTATTATTTAGCAAAGAGATGATGTTGATTGATGGCTATTGTGATAGAGAAGAGAGAGACCGAGGTTGTGAGATGTGGACGAAGAAGAGAAAGAACTCAGAGAAATGAATGTCGTCTGACAGACTGAGATTTTGATTGTGTGAGTGAAATGATTTAGAGTTTGAGTTTTTATTTATACAAAAAGGGATAATAAATTAATTTTCTACATTCATAACGGGTTTAGGTATGGGTTCGGGGTGGATACTTCTATCATAATTACTCGTCGGGTACCCGTATTTTGTGATTGGGAAAAACACAAGCACATGCCCAAACCTAGTCAACGTAGAGAAAACCCGTCAATTTGGGTTTGACTCAGGCGGGTATCCACGAGTATGGGTTTTATTGTCATGTCTAGCATCAATCTCCGTTCTTGTTAATGGTAGTCATACACTCATATTGATGAATTTATTATGGATCGTGGGTGTGGGTTGGGGGATTCTTTGACACCTTTCGTGTTTATTATTGCAGCATGAGGGTTTAACTCATTCTTATATGAGGCTATAAGTTTCGAAAAATATGTGGTTTCCAAGTAGGTGATGATGACGCGTTTAGAGTTACTAACCTCCAATTTGCATATGATATTTTGATCATTGGTAGAAAGAGTTGGTGTAATATTCGTACAGTCAAGGTCACTCTTTTGCTTTTTGAACTAATTTATGGGTTGAAGGTAAACTTTCTTAAAAGGTTGTTGGTTGAAATTAAAGTTAACAGCTCTTGGTTAAATGAATTGATTTAAATGAGCTCTTGGTTAAAAGACACAAATTTTCTCCTTGGTAGTGGCGTAATTTATATATAGGAGGTTGTCTTATTCTCTTGAAAACACTCTTAACCTCATTGTTCGTGTACTTTCTCTATAATTTCTGGCTAAGAATCCTAGTTTATCTTCTGATATCTGTGATTGGTGGTTAAATCCATTAATGGTTGCGCCATAAAGTTGTAATTTTTCGGCTCTTTTGTGCGTGAATCTTTTTGTAAGATTCTTGTCTTTCCTTTTGCACTTCTGTGCTATGGGGAGTTGTTTCCATGGTTTATATTTCATTTTGGCTTGTTATAAAAAACTTTGTTTGGTAATTTTTTAGCTAAAAAAGGTAGTTTAGAAGTAAAATTATTTGGAAAACGTTTATCTATCTATAATATAAAAATAACAATATAAAAAGGGGATAGAGAATTTTATGTTGGATTTTTCAATATTTCAATCATATCCTCAAATATATATTTTTTTTAAAAATGCTATATTGTTTTTTTAAGGCAAAACTGCTATATTGTTGTTGTCATGAAAAAAGATAAGAATTGATATTATATCAGTTATATCATTGTTATCATTGCAAAAGATAAGTATGTTTTGTTATAATTTGAAAGTCACAAACATCTATAACTCATCATCTTTCAAAAAAAAAAACCATCTATAACTCATCAAAATAAAATAAGTTTATAACAGTATATAAAGCGATAGAGGATTTTGGACCGGATTTTTCATCATTCAAATTTTTCCTATAAGAATGTTATATTGTTGATATCATTGAAAAAGATAAGAATTTATATTATATTTACTATATTGTTACAATAGACAAGCATTTATATCTATAATTTTAATTAAAATCATAATATTTTTTTGACTCAACATACATACATACATACATACATATTATTTGAAAACTGGTGAATGAGAATTTTTTTTAAGAGAAATGATATTTGTTCAATCATTCCTTAATAACTTTTGTGATAACTTTTTTTCTCATACTTTCATCGTCTTCTTATTCTCTCTTTCTTTCTTTCTCTATTATTTTTGTCCAATGAGAAGAGGGGAAAAAAAATTTCACTAAAGTTTCCTCTTTTATTAATATCCATAGAACTAATATCCATGTTACAATTGTCTCATGTGAAATTCAAACTATGTCGCTTGAGGTTACAAAGTTAACCTTTAACCACTGAGATGACATCTCTTTGAGGAAAATCAAAATCAAATTTTCATAAAACATGTTCATAATTTATACTCGTTAGCGTAATAAAATAAACAGACATACGGGTACTTTTGTGCCCATCTGAAATGAAAATCAAAATCAAAATTTATGACATCTCTTTGAGGAAAATCAAAATCAAAATTTCATAAAAACATGTTCATAATTAGATAGGGATTTCATGTTTTCCCTTTCTAAATTTCACTAATTTTTGTTTTTTAGTAGTATATATAAAAGAGAATTTTAGTATGTTCATGTATCAAAATTGTATGTTTGAAAATTTTGAAATGAATATCATTGTCGTATAAACATGTATCGAAGAATTATGGTCGCATAATGTATTTGTGTCATTTATATATCCACTCCATCTGGATTTTTGATTTGATCCATCTGCAAGTGTTAGATTGAAAGTTGATGGTCGTGCCAGAATACTTTCGAGCTTTCCTATCAGCCATGTTGGAGTCAAGTTTATGCCTTCACCCAGACCACACCTAGCTTCTTTCACGAACAGCTTCCCAATAGAATTGAAACTTCTAGGATTCTTCTTCTTTAGAGGTAACTGTCTTTGAAATATTGCCTTACAGCTCCCAGCAATTGCAGACAGGTCTTTTCTCTTCAACTTATGGGGATACGACAACTTGATAAAGTCAGGGAGTCTGCAAGGGTAACTGTCCTTGAAATATTGCCTTACACTTAGCTTCTTTCAGGTCTTTCTTCTAGAATTTGTTGTCTACTCATTCTTGTCGACAAGAGGCCCAAATATTGGGGTATTCTGCTTCTCTTTGAATTGGGCTTGAAGTGTTGGTTGCAGTCATAGCGCTTCTTCCTTCCTAAGATGAGTTTCTGACAAGTGGTCACATTGTTCGCCCTTCTTGACTTCAGTGCGAATGTATCCCACAGTCTCTTGTACTACAGTTTTAGGGGAAGATTTGTTTGGGGTATTTTCCTTTTTATCCTGCTCATGTCCTATTGTCCAAGAGGTGGTGTCATTAGTGGGTAAACTAGAAAGATTAATATGAGGTAGAGGGACTGAGTGTGCAGTTTAAGATATTGTTTGCTCGCTTTCATTGAGTCTGCTTGACTTGACACTTAATAAAGGGTCGTTATATCTTTGTTTAAAGTTTTCTATGATGCAGATGCCAGTTTTACAAATCTCTTTACTCAAACAATCCATATCTCTTTACAATAGAGCAAGTTTACCTGTTTTGGTTGCAGAAAAGTAAGCAACGATTAGGATTCTTCGAATCCCCTCTGTATATTCATTGTTGGATAATAAGTAAAAGATATGTCGCATTTATTTATCTTAGTTAGACTATACAAGTGATGAGGTCGTTGGGATGTTCCTAAATGGATAAGGCACCACTTGACCCAATGGGATTTAACACTGAGTATCTATTTAGGTTTTTCCCTCCAATGGCTAACTGCACTTGCTGATTACATGGTGATCCTTACGCACGAGGTCTTGCTAATTCATAGGTAATTGAAACATAAACTTTATATTGGCTTTACAGTGTTTGCCAAGGCAATTATGGTCATACTACGGTTATACACGCGCTACGGTATTGGGTTATTAATCCTATAGGATTCTGCCACCTTCGTAAGGATTATTAGTGTGGGTCTGGTCCAAGGTTCCCTTAGGTCTGTCCATCTATGAATCTTAGGACACTCATTGCACACTCTCTCTACGCTTTCTTAGTAGTTCTACAAACGGACAACCCTAATCTACGTCTACCTTACTAAGGGTTTCAAGAGAATGGTCTTATTAGGTTATAGCTTAAGTCAGACATCTAGGTGCTTGTTTCCCTAATTGCTAACCAGTTAATTCCTAGCTTCGGTAAAGCACCACCCGACTCAATGGGATTTAACATTGAGTACCTACACCTAAGGTTAACAATTCCTATGACATTTTGGCTAATTATTAACTACTTACTGATAAGTGCCAGGAAGTAGTAATTCTAATGAAGATTTATAGCACTTTTGTAACTTGTTTTGCAAGTTATTAAGGAAAAAGCCGAGAGATAATTGATTTTAATCCTTTTATGCTTTACCTATCTTACTCTACCTAATTTTGCAGGAAAGTTACTCAAGGCACTGAGCAAAGATGGAAAACAAGCAACAAAGTGCAACAAGGCCAAAAATAGGCAGAATAACATGTTTGCTCGCCTCCCAAGCAGCTCAACTCGCCATGGCGAGTTAACAAAGGGAAAAATAGGCAAAGAGGCATGTTTGCTCGCCATCAGCTCGCACTCAACTCGCCATGGCGAGTTACCAAAGGAAAAAAATAGGCAGAAGCTCATGTTTGCTCGCCATGGCGAGTGAAGTTACTTGGGAGGCGAGCAAGGGCGGTTAAAACTCCCCAGGATGACGTGGCACAAACCCAATGGGGAAGAAACCTCAACTCGCCATGGCGAGCAGAAGAACTCGCGAGGCGAGTTGATGCAGATGGGAAA
>Ga0228711_1003180_pt1 | contig 25486 bp, 19 predicted proteins | sample MedpolnodulmetaG_2_FD_177996 | JGI IMG/M metagenome (GOLD analysis project Ga0228711, IMG submission 177996) | Root nodule microbial communities from Medicago polymorpha collected in Santa Monica, California, United States - brown nodules | ecosystem: Host-associated > Plants > Roots > Nodule... | reverse complement strand
TGATGATAAGAACAATTTTGATACTCGACTCCCTTTTTTCATCAGTGGCCATAGAAGATGGTCCCTTTGCTCCCACACATTTTGTCATTGGTTTTGCGAAAGAGAAAACTAGAAGTGAATGGACTGACGACAATTCATACCTAGTGCCGTATGTAATGATGAGTTTTCTAATATCGTTAACTGTGAGACTGCCCAAGAAATGTGGAATACTTTGTAAGATATTCATGAAGGATCAGCTGAAGCTAAAATGGTAAGGGTCGGGTTTCTAACTCGTGAGTATGATTGTGTTAAATGGATTCCCCCTTGCGAATTTCTCATTCTATCCCACTTCTGGATACAGTTTACTATAGTCATTTTGTAGTGCTAATTTTTTTAAATCATTCAAGTTTTTCTTTTATCCTCATCTTATTCGTCTCTAAATATTATTGTCGTAGGTTTATAATGACCTCAAATAACTATTCTGATTCAGATGATGATAAGAACAATTTTGATACTCGACTCCCTTTTTTCATCAGTGGCCATAGAAGATGGTCCCTTTGCTCCCACACATTTTGTCATTGGTTTTGCGAAAGAGAAAACTAGAAGTGAATGGACTGATGACAATTCATACCTAGTGCCTTATGTAATGATGAGTTTTCTAATATCGTTAACTGTGAGACTGCCCAAGAAATGTGGAATACTTTGTAAGATATTCATGAAGGATCAGCTGAAGTTAAAATGGTAAGGATCGGGTTTCTAACTCGTGACTATGATTTTTTTGGTATCAAACATGGTGAGTACATACTCGATGTGCAAATGCAGTTTTATAATGATGTTAATCATCTTGCCTCATTAGGGAAAAAATATTCCTGATGTAGATTAGGTTAGCAAAGTTTCGAGATGTTTGGGTAAGAACTGGGAGGCACAAGGTGAGGACTATAGAGGAATACGAACTTGAGTTAAATATAATGATTGTGAATGAGTAATTCGTAGGAAAAACAAAATATTGTTCATGTAATAGCGTCGTCAAGAAAGGATCATGAAGAACTAAGAAGATGACATCGGAAGTTGCATGAGAAAAATTACAAGAGGGAAGCTAGGAAGTTAGAATATACAATAGTAAATAGGTTATTGGAAGGATGGCAACGCCATTTTGGACATTTCAGCCGCACTAAGTAACGAGTCGAAGTAATACACTGTATCATAGAGAGAAAAAGAAAGAGAGATGGCTGAGCTGCAGAAATCATTAGTATTCAGGAGACAGGGTTCATCAGGATTGGTTTGGGATGATAAATTCTTGTTTGGCTTGAATCAGAATCAACTAGAAAAATAGAGTGCAGCAACTGGCACGTTGGAGAGAAGCAGATCAGTTGGAGCAAGACCATATCGAACGGTCAACGTTACACCACCTTATCCTAAGGTTGCAACCTGTGGTTTTTGATCAAATAATCCCAAATCAAGAAAAAGTAGATCATGATCATCATCCCTAATCGGTAAGTCTCCAACTTGTATGTAAATTAGTTCTTGATCATGTTGTTTATCTTTTATTAATTGCTTGTATTGGTTTCAATTGTGTTTTTTTTTTGTTTGGGATTGTTATTTGTAAATTCCTAGAACACATGGGTGTACTAGGTATCTATGTTTGAAATAAGCTTTGCTGAAATTTTGTCTCAAAGGTTCAGAGTTCCAAGCTACATACATAATCCAAATGGTTTTCCAGTATACTTTTTAGTTTCTTTTCTTTCAAGTGCTTTTTAATTTCTTTCTTTTTTTTTGGTACAAGTGCTTTTTAATTTCTCAAACAACATATCGTCGACTTTAATTATGTCCAAATCAAGTTGAGCAATAAGAATTACTTCCATAAAATGTTACCTTGATTTTTCATTTTAAGTCTCAATTATCTAATTTCATATGATCATATCCTATTTGAAGCCACAATAGGTACCAAATTGGCCCTAACATGCTTTTGAACGGTGAATTTAGTTTACATTAGGAAACTTTGATTTTGCGTATCATATGTAAAAAGCTGTTTGGCTACGCTTATGTCAAATCCATTTCACATAAAATCTAAAATCTTGAACAAAACTACAAAAGGAATTACATATGATCCGTAGAAATCAATATTGATACAGAAAATAACTTTGTATTTAAATCCTTAATCTTTTAATAAATGTGTTACTTTCGTACTCACGAGCTTAACTCAGTTGCTATAAACAATGCATAATATAAATTTTAGTTAGAAACCGTTGACATCAGATGTAAGTCACAAGACTTATATATCTTCTATCTTTTACATAAGTGATGAACTAAACCAATTTCATTTGTACCTAATATTTCATCGCCATAATTCCATATCAATCGGTAATCATTAGATATTTTTTTCCTTCGTGAACTCTTCATAGTATCAATTTGTGGTTTCTTACAACTTCAATTTTTGGTACCAATTTGTGACTATTGTTTGTTTGATTGAAAAGTCGATTAAGTAACATTGGAGTTCATTATTTTTGTTTCATCATTAGGGGGATAACGATATTTATTTGTCATCCATAAAATAATTTTGAATTCAATCATTTCATTGTCTTATGTGATGCAACCAAAACTCCTCTTCCACAATTTTAACATTCAAGGAGATTAATAATGAGTTTGCGTGTCTGGTAGCAATGAGATTGGTTGGATGATCTGCACCAACAAATTAGGTGTTAAAACCAGAGAAGAGAAAGGTTACAGATTGCCCGCACCGCCTCGCTTGGGGTTTGTTTTAATTGGACGAATGGTTAATTATGAGCCACGGCATATGGTTGAGATTTGGTGTAAACCTCATGACTTACACCTGATGTCAACGGATCTTATCTCTAAAGAAAATAGTGTAACAAATAAATCATATTATATTGTTTACTTTTTCTCTAATCTCTAGGCAAGTAGCATGTCCAACAACTAAAGCAAATCAACGTCTAAAGGTAAATAGATGTGTAAAGGCAATAAGATAAATATAAGTGGAGTAAATGTCTCTTTATATTTGTTAGGGTACAAATGCATTGCCTTCTATATATGGTATGTTTGGTAAGACATAAAATTTAACTTATGGTTTATAACTTATAACTTATAAGTTTGTATAACTAAAAATAGTTGTTTGATAATCGTCATTTTTATACGAGCTTATAATTTATTTTCATTAGCTTATATCAGACCTTCCACACTGGTGGGTGCTTCACCTATTTAGCACCATATTAAATAGGCACCCTCATTGTAGAGAATAATATATGGGTAACTATGGAGAAGGGTGGCTATGGAAGCACACTCTCTCTTTTCATTTTTCATGGATCACATTTAATAAATCTTAATAAAATAAATAAATGTCAAAATGTAATGATATAAAATTATTTGTAGGACCTATTTACTAATTTATTTTGAGGTGCTGGGTTGGAAAAAAGTGGTGCTTATTAAGTATTACCATAAAATGAGTGATGTGGACATATGAAATAAATATAAGCACCTTATTTAGGGTGCTCTGTTGTGGATGCTCTCAGTTTTGATAAGCTAATTTAAGTAGTTTATAAATGATCACTTTTTATCTAAATTTTATCCTTTATTTTTTTGAAACATAAATTTTACCCTTACAATCTTAATTGAAAAAAAAAATATTAATTAAATGCAAATTTTTTGTCATTTCATATTTATTTATGAATCACTTCAATCATTATTTTTTTTTTATCTAATAGTCTAGTGGTTAAAGCTCACACAGTTAAATGTGGAGAAGTGGGGTGTCCAGGGTTCGATTCCCGCCCCTGCATAAATTATGCAATGTCGCTACCAACTGAGTTAAACTCACAAGGACTTCAATCATTAATCTTATTAAATACTATAAATTCAATCCGCTACAATTATAAACTATATATTAATTATTATTCATAATTTTGTTTTTTACCAAACGTACACTATAGTGTGTTAAAATACTAAATGGTACGACACATTTTTTCGTCGGTGACGCACGACTGTATTACTGCCATTTTGTGTTGATAATTAATAATTAGGCACGGCAACAAAACCCATATCCGCAGTTATCCGTCCGAACCAAACCCAATCTGACGGGTTTTCTCCATTTTGACTGGGTTTGGGTATGAGTATGAGTTTTCCCCGATTTTAAAACACGGGTATGGGACGGGTAACGGGTACATAGGTACCCATCCGAACCCATACCCAAACCCTTCTCAAATGTATAAAATTACGTTATGTTGATATGTCATGTTATTTTGTTTGATAATTGTCATGTTAATAAAAACTGCCATTGATATTTAAAGTATCAACTAAATCATTCCGTCTAACAAATGTTAAAGTTAGCGTATTGTTCGATAATGTATTACAACGTTGCTCTTGGGGATGAAAAAAACTTCTATTTTTTATTAAAAACAATTATTCAATGTGGGGACGGGAATGGGATGGGATTCAATTTCTCATCCCCGTTGGATATGGGTAGGGTAATGGGTAAGTATATGAGAATCGGGTATGAAAACTGGAAATGTAAAACCCGTCCCACCCCGCCCCATTGCTATGCCTATTAATAACTTCCTCTCTTGTTAACTTATACCAAATTTGCTTACGGTTGGTGGCAATCTCTATATATATAATCATTTTTGTTGTCAATTTTATTTTATTATTTTTATTGAAAGTAACTAAACATATTAAAAATAATTTTTATGTTATTTTATATTTAACAGTCGGTTCAAACGCTAATTTATTTCAACCAACATTGCAATCTAATGTAGAGAAGATCTTGTGACTCAAAAAATATTTATAAAGATATACATTTTTAAATGGTATCCATGAACTATCTTGACTCCACTAATAAATTGTTCATTTTCATTGGTTGGTGGGTAAATTACCCACCATTCTTTAAAGGTAATCTAGAAAAAACCTTTAAAGAGACTAAAATAAAAAGTTAAAATATTTACGGAAAAAAACTTTTTTTTTGTAGTGGTCAGAGTTTGAACTCAAACCTTACATATATTATGCATTGTCCTTACCAAGTATCAACTGAGCTAAGCTCAGAAAGACAAACAAAAATATATTTAACCATTTTTATATCAATTTTACATAAAAATAAAAATAAAAATAAAGAAGCAAACAATTTTTGAAAGGAAAAAAAAGAACATAATAAGGATCCCATTATTCCCATATAAATGAGATATACACGCTTCCTTGAAAAAAAAGTGAAACATACGCTCGTGCAAATCCAACGAATTTGCTTTCGAGCCATATAGCATAACTCGTGTAAACACTTACAAAAAGCAAATATGTGTGTGTACTGTTTTCGTTCTTTCTTCGCACGCAGTTAATCAATCAATATTTCTTTCTTTACCTTGCTTGTGAGCAGTTTTAAAAGCAATCACAGTACTCGTTCGTTCTTCCACTCTCAAAAAATGAACAACCACGCAAACGACGCCGCTTCGGAGGAAACAACCGCCACCGGAACCCTAACACCATCTTCCTCCTCCCTTCCCATTCTTCCAGACGAGATCGTGGTAGATATTCTCTCGAGACTTCCCGTGTCTGCAAATCATTTAAATCTCGAATCACCGATCCAACATTTGCCAAGAAGCACCTTCACGTCACGTATCAGCCACGCTATAAGTTATTCTTTGGAACCCTTCGCCCTGTTAGGAGAATAATCATAACCTATCCTTTAGCTTTGGTTATGATCAGTCTACTCATACTTACAAGGTGGTTGTCATTTCTTGTCCAAAATGTACCAATTTTTGGACATGGATTCAGGATTCTCCTCGTTTTCCTTGTGATTCAGGAAAATTCTATAGTGGGAGAGGAACTCTTAATTGGTTCACAACTCAATCCATTATTTCTCTTGATTTGGAGAAGGAGTCTTTTCGAGAGCTATTGGTCCCTATTTCTCATGTGACGCGCTCCACCATGAACTGCACGTTATGTGTGTTGAGGGATTAGGTCTATGGCTTCTGCAAATTGTGTCGACTACTTCAATTAGTGTTAGTGTAGGTATTGAAGCTGATGATCATACTTGGGCTTTAAGGTACAACCTTGAGGTTATTTAATTTAACCTACTTTTGACACACACACATTGAACTATTTGATACATAAAGGTTAAGCTTCGGAAACAATCAGTTCTCAAAAAATATCACATAGAAGGAGGACCGCCACCGAAATCCTCCAATCTTGTTTCCCTTGGGTATGTATTCTCTTTCTATTTTTAATATCTAAAGTAACATATATAGAATGTTATTTCACCTGTCTTTTTGAAGACACACACTGCAATCTTGTTGGCTCAATCCATGTGAAGATTCAACATTTTCAGTTCATTTTCCGTCACTCAAGATGTTGAAAATCAACCCAGGCTTTGTGGAACTCCTCGACATAGACATTTTCCGTCAGTTCATCTGTATCACAATCTTTGATATTGCGGAGAGTTGTGATCAGTTGTAGCCTTAATTGTAGTCGCCTGCCAACAGTGGTTTTGAATTGTCGTATCCACTGTTGTTGCATCACAGTCCTTTATATTGTGGTCAAATACAGCCTCAGTTGTGGTCACATTGTGATCGTAAAGACATCCGAAACCTTGGTTGTGACTTTACTTAAAACATTGGTTTCAACTACCAAGTTAACTCATCATTTATATGTAATTATAATGTTTTCTTAGTAGGTTCTTCTTGTGTCTGATATTAAGAAGGATCTTGGTTATATATAAAGGGCGTGGAGACAAGTGTGTTTTCAAACTTTAAACTTCCCAAAACTGTAGTTATATGCAGCTATTGTAATTGCCAGGTTGAAAGCACATAATATTGTGGAGCAGTTTGATGCTAAGATTAATGGTAAGGTGAGTTAGTTATTACTTTTTACCACTTTATAATAACCGTCTTCTCTCCATTGGTTTTTATGGTTCAAATTCTGTTTTTTGAATGGTGGGTTTATTTTCTGTTGAGTAGCATCGTCTCAACTCAACAATGTCTCTCGTGGAAATTGCTGGAAATATTTTCTTTATGTGAAGCATGTTCATAGTATTCTATAAAACTAACTAAAGAATAAAACATCTTGTTTATGTTTGCTATTGTCCTTGCTATAAGTTTTAACTTGTTTGCAGATTGAGGCTTACCTGAGACTTCTTGAGCCAATAACTTCTGGATTTGGAAATGAAGATAAAAAAAAAAGAATGTTAATTAGTGCCCCCGGTTAAGGAATTATAAAAGGAAATTTTGTCTTGAAAACTGTGTATTCTACTTTTTGAAAGGTAAAAAGTGTTGTTTTCAATGCAAAATTTGACTTTTCTTTCTATTTTTAGTTCCTTAACTAGTGTCCGGGGGCACTCCAAAAAGAAATTCAGACTCAGGAATACATGTCAAGCCACCAATCAATTTGTTGAGCCAATCAACTTCAAGAGCTTCACTTAATCTCTTAACTTTTCATCAAAAAAGCTTTTGTGAAATTTTTTAGGTTTTCCATTAGATGTAATTATATGAGTCGTGTCGAAAACTAAGTGTGTACCTTTCTTAGTTGAGACTCAAACCTTAGTTCCTGATATTATGGGAGTGTGACCTCTTCTGCTATACTCAATCCTGTTGGTAGAAAGCCTTTGTAAAATTATTTGCAACTTTATCATTTACATTACACGTTAATTTCAGCTGCACTTCATCTTCCTCAAAAAACTGTGTTTTGTTCTTCCATGAAAGACTTGTTTTTAGTCATAGCAATGCCTGATGCCTGATTTATGATCAAAATGGTTAGCTTTAGTATCTTTTTTACCCATTAAGTCTTGAAATAAGCTTTCACAATATTACTTGTAAGAGAGTTAAGCCAACTGAAATAAGCTTTCTATAAAAGATTGAGAAACAATCTGAAGCTACTTGAGCACCATAAAAAAGTTTTGTACCTGGTGCAAAGCCATATTCATGATTATGTTTGCTTATATTTTCAAAAACGTTTATTTACATTTACTTAACGAATCAAATAATTTTTAAAATTAAAGATATGCAATAATTTAGTAGTAATACTCAACAAATTATACACATTAATAATTTAGTAGTAATACTCAACAAATTATACACATTAATTACAATATCAACTACAATATCAACTTTTAGTTGTTCAGTATGTATGAAAAATGCTGATGTTGATGAGTCTTGTGAATAAGGATTTTAGAAGTGACGAACGCCTCATAACTCAGTTGATTAAAAACAGGGTAAATAACTCGGTTAATAAAACTTCATAAAAAAAAAACGTGATAAATAAATGCTTCATAGATTAGAATAATAGTGTTAAATAAATCGTTAGCTACTCTATCCAACCTTCTTAAGCACTTGGCACGTTACCAAACAAATTAGCACTGAACATGGTGGAAATTCAACGACAAAATGGGCACCAGTTCAACCTAAGGGCAATTGACGCACAAATTTAAAACGATTTTCGTTCCTAAATATCAATGCACCATCCCTACTCAACCAACCATCTACCATGATTTAAATGAACACCTGCACTTTCATTTGGCACCATCAAAAGTTTCAAATGAACATCATTGTCACGAACAAAAAATTCTGCTCTCTAACTTGTGAAATAATTAAAAAAAAAAAAAACAAATTGCAAAACAAAATATATCAATCATGTTATTGCCGCTTCCCCCTCTAAAAATATACAATACCAATTGGTGGCTTGGATCAGTTCAATTAGTTTCTGGCAGATAAGGTATGAGTAGCGGCAAGAGAACTCCAAAAGAAAGAATCATGTTTTGATGACCAGTCTTCAATTAAGCGGTGAAATTCCTCTTTCCTTAAAAACACATCTACGGTAATTGCAGAAAGCAGTAACTACAAATGGGAAGATATATGAAGTTATTATAAAAAATAATCTGGAGTCTTGCGTGTAGTGTCGGGCTCAATTTGCCTGGGGGCTGGATCAAATTGAAGAAAATTTTGATCCATATTTTCTCCAATTTCCAGTATGGCAGCCATATTCCCACATCGGTAACAGTAATTTGGAGCACTAAATACAGTGACCACGTTCTTCTCCTAAAATAGTTATCAACATAAAGTCATTAGATATAACGACAGAAGATATTACTCAAAAGGGTAAATATAATTAACTGAATTAAAATATTTGTCAGTCACCTGAGCCCAATTGTATCCTTCCATAACAAGCTGATGAGCTCTAGATATGAGGGAGAGGCCATTGGTATGATTGAACTGAGAAGCTATATCCTGCCCAAATGTGTATCCAGCACCACGTGGGGATATTCCCCACCCACAGCGATCATCAGGATCCGACCACAAGAGATCACACATTGGTCCTTCGTGTGGAACCTATAATGTACAATTACAGTTGTTAGCATACCTGGGTGCCGCGATCACCAAGCAATTCAATTAACATCGTCAATACATGTCAAGACAATATCAGTATTAACAAACAGCATTCCACCAAGGACTAAAAGATGAGCCATCTTAAAAGCCTAAGAAAATTGCAGCAAGGCTGATAGCATACAAGATATTTGATTAAAAAAAATTGTAAGAGAAATATGCTCCTGCTGAAGGTCTTCAATTAAACCAACAAAAATTGCAACATCAAATCAAATCAAGTATTTCACAACTTAAACATAAGACGGATGTTTAGCTCAAGATGTCATTCTTCAGATAAAAAAAACTGCTCTTATTATCAAATGAATCAAAAGACAATGCATAACATTAAGCTACACACAAACCTCTTGAATACGATCCAATGCTCTGATGTTATCCAGTGTATCCAATGAAGGTGAGAGACCTCCATGCAAGCAGAAAACCTGAAATATATCAGGAAGTTAGAGGCCGGCATACAATTAGTCAAAAGAATGTTCTGCAACATATATAACTCGAACCTGACTCTCAATGAGGGCAGTAAGAGGTAAATAATCAAACAAGTCGGTAAAGAATTTCCAGACATTGGCATTTCCGTATTTTCTCAAGCATTCATCGTAGAAGCCATACCTGAAAGCAGAAGATGGAGAAGGCTTTCGATGAAATGGCAAAGCAACGGATTCAAACATTTTTTTATTTTCATATTAAAATAAACATTTTGTTCCTAGTGGTTTATAGAGATTTTTTTTGTTTTTGTGTTTTAAATCTTTGATTAATTGGTGTTAACATTAACAAGTGTCACACAGATGCACCTTACCGATAAAAACTGCATCAGAATAAAGAAAAAGAATGAAAATCAGAGACCACTGTTATTGACAGAGGAATTGACTCCCCGATACCAAGAATGATACAATTGCAAAGATACTTCCTGATATGCTCTCACTCTCCTTATAACCACCTCAAAGTCTTCTAACTAACCAACAGCTGTTAGGTATCGGTCATTATCACTCGGAAGGTCATGATCCTCTGTGACTCTTATTTTTCCTAACACAGGCCCGGCTAATAGGGGGGCTGTTGCCTATCAGTTACATGCTTCCTATATATTGTTTAACAGTTTAGTGTGTCCTTATGTTGCATGTTAATATCAACAAAGGAATTTTACTACTCATTCCTCACACCCTACAATATTTCTATCTGCATCCTCAGGATCTCGTAGACAGCTGAAAACAACAACGAACATATATCATATTATTTGAATTTATTCCCTAAAACTAAATATCACATCCACATAATCATGAGAATGAAAAAATGATGGAAGAATTCCAGTCCCACAAAACCGAATTGTTTCACCTAAACCCTTCATTACTAACCTATGGATAGACGGTTCACTGACAATTGAACTCTATTGGGTAAGGAACAGACAATGATGATTAGAGGCACTAGGGTAAGCAAAATAATTGGGGCTTAACAAAAATGCCAGCACATTGTGTTGGTGAGAAACATATAATGAGAAGTAGTGCATACACTTGAGTAATTTGACGGCTTTCATGGTTTCCTCTGAGAATTGTAATTCTATCTCTGTAACGGACTTTCAAGGCCACCAGAAGTGAAACAGTCTCCACGGAATAGTATCCACGATCTGCGTGAATTAATGAAGCATTGTCATAAGGAAATGGCAGCAGGTATCAGCAGAGGTGTATATTATAATTAAAATTTGAAAACAATTAAAAGCAGTAAGATGATAGAAGAGCTGAAATTGAGTGAAGGCAATATGATGCACAAATATGATACTAGTATCATACTCTTTAAAACTGTGGGGCAATATAAGATGTCTATTGAAATATAGATATGCATCAAAGAAATCATAAAACATAGTAAATATATGTTGCAATTAATAAATATATGTTTGCAAAATATTTTATTATCTAAAATAACATACTAATAAAAAATTACTAAATAGAGAGTAAAAAACAGACATTATATATCACTTCCATAAAAAATATTTGCCTATTAGGTACAAATAGAAATAGTATCAAATATCAATGTCCCTCTCCTCTTTGAGCATCTTCTGTAAAGATGAGACAAAATATGAGATTTGTGGCACATATTTTAGCAATGATATTGACAGAGAACATAAGATAAAAATTTCATACCAGTGACAGTTAAATATTCAAACCATAGCCGAAAAGACAACTAAAAAAATCTAGAATACTATATGTATTGATTAAGTAACCAAACACATTGGTATTAGACGTGCCCAATACTAACATCCCAACAAAAGTCAAGTTTTGCACTTTTGGTGCTTCAGAGCTTTGTTATCAAAGTGGAAATGCGGCGCGGCCACCCCAAAAATTGGTGTGGCGCAGGAGCGGGTCGCGCCGGGTGCTATTTTGTGGCGCGAACACTATTATATTTAATACTAAACGACCTTGTTGTTCGAAAAGAAATACTAAAATACCTTAAACTTTACTTAAAATTCATGAAGTTAACGTTTCCAAAATTACAAAACTACCCTTAAAACGGTTTAAAGTAATGGGCAAGCCCGTCTTTCTGCGTGGTGTGTGTGTGTAGAGGTCGCTTTGGCAGCATTGACTCCATCCCACACTGCTGAATAGCGGGCCGCTTTGACTCCGTCGTGGCTAGGAGCGGTGGGCTGATTTTTTCCGCTATAGCGGGTGGCGCGGCCGCTATTGACAACAGACCTTCAAAGGATAACACTTACTAAAGCTGAACTTTTAACTTCTTCACAACACATAGTTAAGCACGTCCTTCCCTCAGATTTTAAAGAAAGACACAATAAAGCTTAATAATTTTTCTTAGAGATATCGTTTTGTTTAAATAAGCAATTGAAATTTTAACAAAAAAAATAAGAAATTTAAAACTGAAGAATTATACTACCTCTTATAAGCACTATAGAATTTGGATACCTACTTTGATATACCTCAGTTCAAACTTCAAACAAAATAATATGTTCCTTGACAAATTTGGTAAAAATATTATCAAAGTACTGATCCGTGACAGCACAGAGCTTCACTCCTAAAATCCTATTGATATGTACTATATTCTATAAAAATCCCCTCATAACTTTTCAATTTCATCCGTTCATCAACGCTTCGACAAATAAAGCTTTCCTTGTTTCTCTATAGTTTACTCCATATTACTCCGTATTGTATACCAACATTTATGTCTCAACATTTCTTCATTTCTTTGTGCCCACTCTATGACCTATAGCATAGACACTTCTACTCAAAGGCGTGTCGGGTGTCCGACGTGTGTCGGTATCTGAGACCAACGCACATGATTACATTCAATTTAGTTATTTTCTTAAATTACCACAGGTGTCAACGTGTCCGTGTTAGTGTGTCCGTGTCAGTGATTGATAGCCTACAGCGTATTAAAACAACAACACTCTCACACAACAAGATCTAATAACCACAATTCTAAATTCAACTTATATTTCCATACCAAATATTCCAAGTATTAAATTCAAATTGGAAATCTCTGAGACCTAACCACAGAAATTCATACAAAAAAGAAAATCATAAAAAAAAACGCACCTACATAATCACCCATAAAGAGGTAATTAGTATGAGGAGCATTCCCACCAATACGAAACAACTCAATAAGATCATAAAACTGGCCGTGAATATCGCCGCAAACGGTGACAGGGCACTTCACAGGCTGCACGTTCCACTCTTCAACCAGAATCGCCCTCGCTTGATCGCAAAGCGCCTTCACCTCCGCTTCTGTCAGAGGCTTGCACTCCATGAGGTGCTCGATTTGCCGGTCTAGATCCGCTTGAGACGGCATCGATCCAATCAAAAAAAACCCTCCAAGGAATAAATCTATTGAAGCGATTGGTTTCGCCGGAGAAAGGTTTTGGTTAGGGTTAAGGTTGGGTTGTGAATCGGAACGAGGAGAATGAAACGCAGCGCTTGGAAGGTGATTCTGTTGGATTCAGTCTCTCAATCAGAGAGACAATCAGAGAGACATGTAAAAATAAAATTGAGTGAAACCCAACTGTCCAAATTTGTCCTAAACGTGTGTGCAGTAAGTTGGGGGATTATTTTATTGTCCAAAACTAATTTGGAGATTCGTTTCTTTTTTTACTTCAAAAAATCAATTTTCACCCCTAAACAGACAGTGGAGGATTGGGCGTATATTGTTCATTTTTATTATGATTCTTTTTTAAAATTTGTTTCTATTTCTGTCATTTTTTTGCAATTTCTTTTTATATAAGAAACGACTATTTGCGTGTCAGATCAATAATTAGATGAGTTTAGCTCATAAGACAATGCATAATATATAGAGTATTACTTTTTCTACCATGTTGCATTCTCATGCGCCCTGCAAAAATGTCAAAATTACCTTTGATTCGGATTTTATTTTCCGAACCATATTGTTAGTGTTTCCGGAAAATAAAATCCGGACACTCTTGATATGCAATTTTTTGTGTCTTTCTTTGATGTCAAGGGTTTCTGTTGACCGTTATACGACCTCACATAAGCTGCAATGCAATTGCAGGGGTCGTATGAACGGTCAACGATGATCATGACACCACAAACACTCCTACAAAACTTAAAAAATTTGAAGAAAATGAAAGAAAAGAGATGAAGTGAAGAGTGAAGGAATTTGGTGAACGTGCAAGTCTATTTATAGCCTAAAACAAGTTCTAGGTCATTTGGAAGTCAAGGAAAACGTGTTTGTCATTCAAAACCGTCCCAAAAAAAAAATTAAAACTTCACTAACCGGTCAAACCTTAGGTGAAACGCCACCGTCCAAAAATAAACTGAGGGGTTCCGAATTTAATATTCCGGAATGCATAAAGTTTGTCCGGATTTTACAATCCGGACAGCATCAGACCTTGTATTCTGGAGCGTTTTCGTGGCAAATGGCTTGGGAAAAAATAAAACAAAGGTATGTAACGTAACATAAGAATAAAAACAACATATTCATCTGGTGTTTCAAGAGGATTTCTTTGAGTTAGATTCTGCTGCCTTGCCAAATGACATATTCATCTGGCAGGCAGCAAGATCTAACTCATAGTAACCTCTTGATATTTTTGAGTTATCTATCTATCAAGGAGGCAGCAAGGAGTAACTATATATTTTTGAAAGCATGTTGAGGATCTTCACCATGCTGGCACATAGAGAGCAATCTATTTGTCACATAGAGAGCTATCTATTTTGCGACAGCATGACAAAGATCCTCAGCACAATGACAAAAAATTTCATGGTTTTCTATGGTGTGTTTGTGTTTTGCTGGTACTGAAGTTAAAAACCGGAGAGCACTTATTTATAGGGGTCCTTTGATGTTGTGGACCACATAAACTCTTGGTGCAATGTGGTCCATACAAAAAAATCCTATGCTGAAGTATTCTAGATTTAGTAATCCGGAATACACTTACGCCCTATGTGAATTCGGATTTCATAATCTGAAATGCATATATTTGGTTATTTTATCGATTAAATGAACATATTTGACGTAAATTAAAACATAACAAAAGTTTAAATAATATATATATTATTCAAAATATAATGCAACAGCTTAATTCGACAACATACAACTAACACGTAATTAAAACAACATAAAACACACGATTGATTAAAACATAGCACATTATCACGGATCATCTAAACTAACTTCTTCCTCTGGTCTCTCCGGCAGAGCTCTGATCTCTTCGTAGTTCCCGGGGTCGGATCATACTTTTTTGAATTTGTTCAACATATCTAACCAACGAAGCGTCCAACTCAATCGGTCCTCTAGTACTGTGCTGACCAAAGACAAAGAACATGGTTCTCACGTCGTCGTCGTTTGTGAGTTTCATCCGGTTGAACCGAAGTGATCCGGTTGAGTCGAACAATGGACATCGATATTCAACACCAACCACCCTCCTCGCGTCTTTGTTGTTGAGTTGACACTTGATTTGATCCAACTGGTCCTTCAGCCCAGAGAGGGTGACATCGTTGCGAATCCTAAACAGATGGGGTGGTTTTCCATCGTTGTAGTAGACTGTCGCTAGCTTGGTGTTCGGATCAAAGCCTAGGAATTCCATGATTTTTTTTCTGGTGTAGTTTACTTGTAATGAAAACAGGGATCCCTATTTATAGAGTTATCTGCGCGTTGTGGACCATATAAACTATCGATGCATTGTGCACCACACAAAAGAATCCAATGCTGAAGCTTTCCGGATTATAGAATCCGAACCAACCCTTACTCTACAGAAATTGCCAAGTTTCCCATTGTTTTCACCCATTATCGTATTATTTCAGATTATATATTCCGGAAACCATGTACGATCCAGATTATATAAACCGGACTGCATCAGTTTCTTCTGCACCACATACAAAACGTGTTTCAAACGTTTTGGACGGTGGTCAAGTCAAACAACGTGTTTTTACACGTTTTATGACTGCATTAGGTGTATATACACTCTATGCAACCACTCCCTCCCTATAAATACCCTCCAAACCCTCCATAATTTCTCACACCACCCTCTCCCACCCTCTCCTCCTCTTCCTCAGTTTCAACCATGGTTTTCCTTCGTTAGCCTTTCATAGAAAGAGATCTCTTTGGAGCTTCTCAGAGATTGTATGAACCGTCAATGAGGATGGAACCAGCCCCCTCCCCTCCCCTGTCTCCCCTCCAACAGTGAAGCTACTGGTATGTTCTATGCCTTCCATGTTCTTAGGCTCTTAGGAGATTAGATTTAGTTTTAGGTTCTTATGTAATAAGCTTAAAAAACTTCAACATTATTGTAATTATTATTCATATATTAATAAAATGACTTCTTTTTATCTTTCTGTTGTTTTTATTTTTGTTTTTTTTATTGTAATTTGCCTTTATTTTACGAATTTGGAAGACTAAAGTTAAAAAAAAATCTGGGAAAACATAATTCCGGATTTTAAAATTCAGAAAAAGTAACAATCTAGTTCGGATTTAGTTTTCCAGACTAAGGGTATTTTAGGAAAAAAAAATAGGGCGCGCGAGATATCCTTAAGGTGGGAAAAGTAATACTCTAATATATATATGTAAGGTCCGGGGTTCAAACCCGGACCACCACAAAAAATGATCAATAACTAGATGAATTCGAAAATTCGAAAATTCAAATTACATTTTTTCATCTTCGTTTGAATTAACCAATCACACTTAGTTTATATTAGTTTAACCGGTGTATTTATCCGAAATTGTTTAGGTTAAATACATAATTAAGAAAAAGTGAAAAGGTTCAGCACAGTACAAATCTAATATCTATATAATAAGAATAAGAATAGTTTTAAAAAAAAATTAAATTATGTATAAATAAATAGACCGATTTAATATATGCAAGGTTCGAGAGTTTAAACCTGAACTATCACAACAACAAAAATTATAAATTATTAATGAGTGTCTCAAAACACACTTTAATACCCGTAAATGATAATTTTTATAAAATTGATATAATCAATCTATTAAAAATTAAAATATTTAACTTTTTTTATAGAATTATTTTTTAATTTTGATATAGTTTAGTTGAATCTGAACAACACGACAGATAGACAATCCAATTTAACCACCTGTTTTATTCAATAATCCGAAATTGCTGACTGTATAATATAACATTTCTTTCTTAATTAGTGGATGAAAAACAAACATTAACACTGACTCATTTTTGGCAATTGTGCAACAGTAGTTTCTTCTTCTTGTTCTGCGATACAATACTTGGATTAAAGTCTCAGATACAAAGTCTTCCTCAACCGCACCTAAGGTAAACCAACTTGTTATCTTAATTCTCAAAAAATAAAACTGTTTATGTTCTTTTCTTTTAGGTTCTTTTTATTTATTTTCATTATGATAGAACACTATTGCTTTTGAATACTTGTTTTGTTTTATATGAAAAAGCTGATTGAATTCTATTGTAACCTATGTAGTCCATACATTCATGGATATACATATACTCATTTTAAAGCTCTCTTTCCAACACTCACTTGGTGTATGTTTGGTTCTACTGTGACGTGAATTGATTTTGGATGAATTGATTCTGTAAAATTGATTGTGACTAAAAATCAGTTGAAGGTAAAAGTGCTTTGTGTTGGGATACATTCATGCAAAAGTGAGTTGAATTACAAATTTGTGTATAAATTTTAGAAACAAAAATTACAAATCATAGCTTCTTGTAGAATCAATTCTACTTGAACGCAACCAAACATGTTTCATTTCTTTTAGTACTAACATTAAGACAATAAAAATAGTTAAATCACTTACTTCATCACTGCCATGTTTATAGGGCTAATTCCAATTCTAAGTAGTTGTAGAAGGTCAAGGAAATTAGAAAAAACGTGACCATATTATTTACTATACAGTATGAGTATTAATTTTTTAGTATAAGAGTTAAGGGAAGTAAACATTTTTGAAGGAAAAGGCTGATGAGTGGGGAAGGAAAGGTGGTGTGCGTGACAGGTGCTTCTGGTTTTATTGCTTCATGGATTGTCAAGTTCCTACTCCAACGTGGTTACACTGTCCGAGCCACCGTCCGTGACCCAAGTATGTGCATGTTTTTCCTTCATCTTCTTTCTCCTTATATAAATTCATCAGCACAACACTCTTGTCCTTTATGTTTCAGCTATTTGGTTTCCCTTATGAATGATTGGTGTGCAAGCAGGTAATCCTAAAAAGGTTGACCACTTGCTTAAACTTGATGGTGCAAAGGAGAGGTTGCAACTCTTTAAGGCTGATCTCTTGGAAGAAGGTTCCTTTGACTCTGCTGTTGAGGGTTGTGATGGTGTCTTTCATACTGCTTCACCTGTTCGTTTTGTCGTAAATGACCCACAGGTTCGTATTCTATTGTTTATAAGCTCAGTTTCATATCAGATTTTATATTAGGCCTAATTCATCCTACAAAACTGGCATGTAAAGTGAGAGATGCTATTCATTATAAATTCTTTACAGGTATTATATATCTTTTTAATGCGTGGCTTAAGTTTTTTCCTCCGTCAAGAGGATTCTATTTTTCAATGCTATATTCCCCTGACTCTTAATATAAAGGACTTCACCTGATGACCTATTTGGAACCTTTCAATCATACCTACTTATTACGTCTTTATGATTAAAGAAGAATGGTTTTTGTCTATTGAAATGTAAAAATGAAATTTTGATTAAGTGACTTTCATAGGTTACCAGTTTAGCGAAGATCACAAGAGATCCTTTGACATTAATAAAAAAGGATATTGGTGATGTAAGGATTTCTAATTCCTCTGTGACTGCATAATGTAACAAGATGAATATATTGTTAAAGTTGCAATTTAGCTATTTCATTAAGAGAATTCGTCATTTTCTGTTAAGATAATTTGGGGAGCTTAATGACAAATAGTATACACTTTCAAACTGAAGTTCCATGTCTTGGGTGCCTGTTATTGATGATATATTTAGTTGACAAATCATGTGATTAAGGATAAGCATAACTTGACAAATCAGTTGCTAGTGTATGCACTGTTAATATTTGATATCTGTATTTTCAGGTTGAGTTGATCGATCCGGCACTGAAGGGAACTCTTAATGTTCTTAAATCAGTTGCAAAATCAACATCTGTGAAACGAGTTGTCTTAACTTCTTCTAACGCTGCAGTTTCATTTAATACAAGGCCGAAAAATCCTGAAGTTGTAGTTGATGAGACATGGTTTTCAAATCCAGATTTCTGTAGGGAATCAAAGGTTAGTACTGTTTTTCCTAAAAATATTTCAGAATTAAATTTTAAAGCTTGTGAAGCTGGGACATGTGACTTTGATGTGGTTTATCTAAAGTTCGGAATCGAATGATGTGTTTTTCGTTGATATGAGATAAAGCCTTGGATGATATTACAAAAGATAAAATACCAATCATTACTTATGCTAATACTAGACACTTCATCCTAATTAAATAAGGAAACAAATCATAAGTTAACCCTAACTTTCTTGCCAACTTCTGTTTGTGTTTTCAGTTATGGTACGTACTTTCAAAGACTTTGGCCGAGGCTGCTGCCTGGAAATTTGTTAATGAAAACAACATTGACATGGTTGCTCTTAACCCAACAATGGTGGCAGGACCTCTCTTACAACCAGAGGTTAATGAAAGTGTTGAACCAATTTTAAACCTTATAAATGGTAATTTTTCTTTTGGGAGGCATTTTGAAGAGTTTATTTAGACTTATTTCATGACATAAAAAGCGTAAATTAGTTTGAAGGTCAAACTCTTACCACTAAACTGACACCTCATGAACAAAGTTTTTATGGATGTTAGATAAAATTAAGATGGTTAATGTCTAATGAATCTTTTGATGCATTGTTACTGCTATTGAAGGTAATAGCATTCCTGGTGTTTGTTGGAGTATTTTTTTCCTCATCATATCTTTTCTCAATCTGTCATTATTTGTCTTTCATATACCATCAAATGGTTACTCATTGATCAATGTATTTCTTGCTTTGATAACTTAATAGTCGTGGATTTGCAATGTGTGACATATAAGTAATGACATATTTATTCTAGAAAAGTATTGTCCTGTTGCATAATAGAAGAACTCTTTGAATTTTTGAATGCAGGTTTACCCTTTCCAAATAAAGCTGTTGGATGGGTCAATGTGAAAGATGTTGCTGACGCCCACATTCACGCATATGAGATTGCTTCAGCTAGTGGAAGATGTTTGTTGACGGAGAGAGTGGTACACTATTCAGAACTTGCTACGATTTTACGTGATATGTACCCAACGTTACAAATTTCAGACAAGTAAGTTCATTTCTATACCTCCTAGAAGGCATATAAAATACGAGTTGTTGAATGTATGCTAGAACTGAAACTAGGAAGATACTCAGGACATGAGATCGCAATGCATGGATGCAAAAACAGTCTTTTGTTTATTTAAATCATTTAAACAATAAATATTAATTTAGTGTAAGCTTTATTAATTATTTTTAATGCTAATAGTTTCCATTGATACAATATATGTTCCTAAAACAACAATATTTGGTACTGAATTTTCATTGAAATTTTCCATTTCACAAATATGGCTATTGATAAAATTCAACTCCTATATTGACTAGATGTATATATGAGATAAATAGAGATTATAAAGTCTAAACAATTCTTTCCTTTGACGCTGATTTTCTATATCACTTTACCAGCCCATCTACCGCTTCATTAAGTTTGCGATTCTATTTGCGTATACCACTTTGTTTCATCAACCACCGCATTAATACTTCCTTCGAGTCTTGGGTTGTTCATGCTTCCCTTTACTTAGACCATACAACAAATACAAGTTAGGTTTTTTGGGTCACTCAACCTCTCACAAGGGCTATAATTGCCAATGTCCTTACGGAAAAAATTTAATCTCTACGAATGTTGTCATATTCAACAAAACGCAATTCCCATCCAAAGAAGTGTTTCTAAGTGCTTCACCACCTACTGTTTCCCATCTAGTGTTCATGCCTCTATAGTCTATTCCTCTTTCTTCTCTGCATTCACATAAGTTCCACCTACCTCCACAAAGGATCATATTGTTTTGAAATCACTTCAGTTTCATCAAGTAGAATCGTTTATGCTTAGTTATAGTCAATTATGGTTAGCTGCACTTCGTTACTCTACTATAGTATATATATATTCTCACATCCTTTTGTAATCGAGCTCTGTATAAGCTTTCTTGTACATTGTTATTTAGTTATAGAAATCATTTCTTTCCAATTCTTTCAATTCTAATATTGTATCAGAGACTTGTTCTGGTATCAGCAACCGTGATACCTCTAGACTCTAGTATACCTCAGTTGATTCTACGGGTTAATTCAATCATATAGACACAACTTTACGAACAATCTTGTCTCATTTTCATGTGCTCTGGATTTAAATGTTAATTTTTTTTATTAACATATGTACTCTACAATTTTACAAGGTGTGAGGATGATGGACCGTATATGCCAACATATCAGGTTTCCAAGGTAAAGGCTAAGAGCTTGGGAATCGAGTTTACTCCTTTGGAAGTCAGCCTCAAGGAGACTGTGGAAAGCTTCAGAGAGAAAAAGATTATTGATTTTTAATCCGCCCCGATGTCCCACTTAATCAATAAATTCGTGACAATATGTTAGTGTCATTTGACTCATGATGAAGTGGAAGTGAACCCCATTTTAGATTGTTGTTGAATAAAAATGTTGACAACTTCAATCATTTTCACTTTATGATTATTATAAACTTCCTTGTTGAGAAGAAATTATTGTTGTAAAATAAGGTTATAAACTTTGTATTTAATCAAAACGGGTTAATATTGCTTGACAATGGAACATGTTACTTGGGTTTTAAAATTGAGTTTAAAGAGCACGAATGTAAGCAGGTTTTGTCGTGTAAGATACAAAGAGTATATAATAGATGCTAAAAAGATTAAAATACCTTTTCTTTATGTAAAAAAGTTAGAGAGATGGAGATAATGTCTCAGTCCAAGACATGTCTTTTTCCATCAGATCAAACTCTTTAGAGGATTTTGAAACTTGGTCTTCCTTATAGACTATTAAATGAGTGAATAACCGAAAAAAGCAAATTTATACCTTAACCATGTAGGAGAAAAATAGAAACATATTTTTTTTTTGTCCTTTTTCTATGACACATAAGATTAAGTTAGCAAATGACTATTGAATTAATCATCTAGTGCATTGTTACTACTATAATTTGATGGCTCATATCATAGTGTGTTAAAAGACGGTTAAATCTTTAGACGAACACAAATAGGAAATTATTCTCCCTACTGAGATTTTCAGTGAATTCCTCCAATTTTAATTTCCATTATTAAAATTTCCTTTGCTTTTTCATATTTAAATCTCCTCATTATTTTTATGTCGAGATATCACTACTCACACTTTTAACCTTGAGGAAATGCAGACTCATGAAACACCAAATCTAAACGGACACTCCTAGACACATATACTTATATGAAACTAGAAAAATGGAATATTATTGCTTAGTTAATCAATAGTTACAAGACTATTTATAGGAAGTTGCATGTGTACCATAACATACTATGGCAATGCAGTAGCTTATTGTACAAGAAACTAAGCTAAACTATGTTACTTGGAGCCTAAGTCATCCTTATTAGTAATATCATGTAATAGCCCCCCACAAGTTAGTGGTTGGTGCAAACCTAGCAACCCTAACTTGGATAGAAGAATGTTGAAAGGCTGAGGAAGCAAAGACTTAGTGAAAAAAATCAGCAAGTTGGTCTTGAGAAGAAACAGGCAGAAGTTTCATGATGTCAACTTGAAGTTTTTCTCTCACCAAATGGCAATCATTCTCCTAATGCTTTGTACATTCATGAAAAACAGGATTGGCAGCTATATGGAGGGCACTCTGATTGTCACAAAATAACACAGGAAGCTTAGAGCACTGAATGTGGAGATCCTTAAGTAAGTAAAGAATCCACTGGAGCTCACAAGTAGCTGAAGCTAGAGCCCCATACTTAGCTTCAGAGGAGGACCTGGAAATAGTAATTTGCTTCTTTGTTCTCCATGAAAGAGTGACCTATGAAGAAGCTCTGACCAAAAATAGAATGTCTGGTATCCACACAACCAGCCCAATCAACATCTGAAAACCCTTGTAAATGAAGGGAAGAGTTTATGGGGAAAAATAAGCCTTTGTCTGGACAACTCTTAAGATATTTGAGCACTCTCAAAGCTACATTATGATGAGTTTGTGTTGGTTTAGAGAGAAACTGGCTCAACTGTTGTGTGATGAAAGTAATATCTGGTCTAGTGGAGTTGAGGTAAAGAAGTCTGCCAATCAATCTTCTATAATAAGGAATGTCTTCATAAGGTGGAGCTTTAGAGATGCATCTGAAGGTGTGGAAACAGGTTTGAAACTGATGGTTCCTAAATCAGACAATAAGTTTAAGCAATACTTCCTTTGACATAATGAAATGTCTTGCTTAGAATGTGCAACTTCAAGACCAAGAAAATACTTCAATTGACCCAAATCTTTGATCTTGAAGGAAGAATGCATAATGGATTTGATGTGTTGAAACTCAGAGAGTGAATTGCCTGTCAATATAATGTCATCCACATAAACCAAAAGGACAGTGAAAGAAGAGCCAGTCTGTTTAATGAATAGGGAATGATCTATAGAAGCCCGAGTGTAATTTTGTTGAAGAAGGATGGAAGTTAACTTCTCATACCACTTTATACGGGCCTACTTTAAACCATATAATGAATTATTTGACATGATGGGAAACCTCAGATTTGATTTTAAGTAAGATGATCCATAGGAATCTACTATGATCATCAACAATAGTGAGGAAATATCTGTGACCATGAATGGAGGCTACAGATAGACGGCCCCAACTATCAAGATGCAAAAGCTCAAAATTGGAGGAAGCATGAGATGCACTAAGTGAAAAAGGTAAATGCTTTTGCTTAGCAAAGTGACAAATATCACAAACATAATTTTTATTATCAGAAACAATATTTGAGTACAAAGAAGACATCATATTCAATCTCTGATGAGAAAGATGTCTAAATCTAAAATGTCAAATGGCTTTATTTGGAATGACATTACTTGAATTACAAGAAACATGTATATTACAAAATCTTGAAGCTAAACTAGTTTGCACTTTATTAGGAGAAACAGATGAATCATGAAACTTGTACAATCCATCTTGTTGACTAGCCAAACCAATCATCTTCAGGGATGTTGAATCCTGTATGACGCATTGATTAGGTAAAAATTTAAAGAAACAAGATAAAGACTCACACAATTTTGCCACAGACATCAGATTCAATCTAAATGAAGGAGAATAAAGAACATTAGTAAGGTAAAAGTGGGGACTAAAAGTGATTTACCAACATGAGTAACAGTGGCAGTGGAACCATTAGGTAAAGTAACATGAACAAGAGAAATAGGGTGAAAGGAACTAAACAATTTCAAATTGCAACAAATGTGCTCATTAGCACCAGAATCAATTAACCAATAAGAGTTAGATAAGGAAGAACAGGTAGTGACATTGATTATACATGCAGAAGTAGGAGAAGATGAAGAAGGAGCAGTATAGCTGGAAGAAACTTGTGGGGAAACACTGATATGGTTGGTGGCAGGACTAGAAGAAGAAGATGAAGCTGAAGGAATCAAATTTGTCTGCTGCAATAAAGCTACAAGTTGTTCCATTTTGTCTTGAGACAAACCAGATAAACCAGAATAAGTGTTGACATTAGATACATCACCAGGAGTGGCATTATCATGTTAATTTGGCATATTCACATTGGGGAATCCATGCTTTTGACAACAAAAATTAACAGTGTGATTGTTTTTGTTGCAAAAAGTACAATGTCTAGTAGGGGGTTTGTTATATGAACCTTTACCACGCCCTTGAGACTTTCTTGCATCATAAGCATTGATTGAAACATTGCTATATTCAAGAGTTGACATAGTAGGGACATATGTATTTTTGCTCTCTTGAATAACCAAAGAAAACACTTTGTTCAATGAAGGAAGAGGATCCATTAAGAGAACTTAAGTCTTAACAACTGAAAAGTGCTCATTAACACCAGTAAGAAACTGAATTATCTGATCTTCAACTCTATAGGTTTTAGGTACTTTCACATCATCTCATTTACACTAAAATGGACAATGACAATTTGGAAGTGGCCTGTGTGAATGAAATTCCTCCCATAGAGCCTTCATCTCTGTGAAGTAGTCCAATAAATATTTAGTACCTTGCCTAAGAGTGTTGATTGAAGATCTTAATTGAGCAATTCGAATTCTATCAAATTTGGAGAAACGTTCTTTGAGATCTTCCTAAACATCAAATGCATTATCATGAAATACAATAGTTTGTGCAATGGAGTCTGAAACCGAATTAATTAACCAAGAATGAACAAGGTGATTGCACCTTTCCCAAGCATTTCAGTTCAAATCATCAGTGTCAGGCACATGGAGAGTTCCATTGATGAAAGGGAGTTTATTTTTGGCACCTAAATTAAAGTACGTTGCTGATGTAAGATTTTTACATGTCATAAAACTATTTACACGTAAGTATAATAGGATCGTATCCGCAGGGAGTTGCATATTTCATAAGTGTTTTCGCAATATTCATCAAGTTAAGTGTTTGGGTATAAATTGTTTGTTTGTGTAAAACTATTGTTCTATTCGACATAAAAGTAAAACGAGAAGAGATAGGGCTATTTCGCTTG